>Ga0164297_10000050_pt1 | contig 140471 bp, 126 predicted proteins | sample GEODES058metaG_FD_113539 | JGI IMG/M metagenome (GOLD analysis project Ga0164297, IMG submission 113539) | Dystrophic lake water microbial communities from Trout Bog Lake, Wisconsin, USA - GEODES058 metaG | ecosystem: Environmental > Aquatic > Freshwater > Lake | place: USA: Trout Bog Lake...
CTAGAACAGAGGAATCAGCAATTCAAACGAAATTTCAGGGACCATAAATTGGTGGGTGAAGGCGTTTCCGAAATGTGGATTCATCATGGTCCAGGCCTTCGGGTGTATTTCACACTAAGAGGTTTAGAAATCGTCATTCGTCTGGCCGGGGGATACCAGTCGAGTCAAACCGAAGACATACAGACCGCGCAGGAACTGGCGGGTCAACTGAAGGAGTAACGAATGATTGCTCTGAATCTACGGAAATGGGATAGCGCACAACGCCTCAATACCGCAGAGGACATGGCGCTCTACTTGGAGGCTTGCCTACAGGAGGCAAGAGAGGATGCGGCCTTTATCGTCAAGGCGCTGGGCACCATGGCCCGTGCAAAGGGCATGTCGCAACTTTCCCGCGATACGGGGCTAGGCAGGGAAAGCCTCTACAAAGCGTTGTCCGGACAAGGCAATCCAAGCTTTGCCACCATCCTGAAAGTCACTGCCGCCCCGGGAATCCAGCTTCACGCACAGCCGTCTCACTTGGGATCCGTGCGGTGGCCTTGGAGTTAGGGTCAAGCCCTACGAGCGGATTTTAGGCAGAATATAGGGGTATGATGAGTCTCCTATCTAAGGAGTTTATAATCGCTTTGGAGGCCGTTCAGTGACGAACACCTTTGATGTCCTAGTGGTGGGAGCCGGGTCTGCCGGCTGCGTGATGGCCTCGCGCTTAACCGAAGACCCCACGTTATCCCTGTGCCTCATTGAAGCGGGCGGCTCCGACCAATCGGTCTTCGTCCAAGCCCCCATGGGGATTGTGGCGATGTTGCCCACCAAACTCCACAACTACGCCTACCAAACCACACCCCAACCCGGATTAAACGGCCGACGGGGATATCTGCCTCGCGGCAAAGTGCTGGGCGGCTCCAGCTCCATCAACGCCATGCTCTACGTTCGCGGCAACCCCGCCGACTACGACCATTGGGCGGCGTTGGGCAACCCCGGTTGGTCCTACGCGGACGTGCTGCCGTTTTTCAAGCGCGCCGAGCACAACGAGCAGTTCACGAACGCCTTCCACGGCCGTGACGGCCCCTTGAACGTCACCTACCCGCGCTATGAGAGCGATCTCACCGAGGTGTTTCTCAAGGCGGCACAACAGGCCGGCTTAGCCCTAAACCCCGACTACAACGGCGCCACCCAAGACGGCTGCTTTTTGTACCAAGTGACCCAACGCGACGGCGAACGCTGCAGCGCCGCTAAGGCTTACCTGACCCCCGTTCTTGCCCGCCCCAACCTCTCCGTCTTGCTCAAAACCACCACCGCTCGCATTGTGTTTGAAGGACGGCGGGCGGTCGGCGTGGAAATCATTCGGGCGGGACGCCGCCAGATCCTCCGAGCCCGCCGCGAGGTCATTCTCGCGGCGGGCGCTTTTGGATCACCGCAGCTGTTGCAACTGTCGGGCGTAGGCGATGGCTCCCACCTCCAATCCCTCAACATCCCCGTGGTGCATCATTTGCCAGGCGTGGGCTTGAACTTGCACGACCACATCGATTACGTCCAAAACTGGACCGTGAACGCACGCCACGACACTTTTGGGGTGTCGTTCACCGGCCTCAGTCGCTTCGCCAAGGCGGTGCGCGAGTGGCGGCAACGCCGGCGGGGCATGGTGACCACCCCGTTTGCGACGGCCGGGGCGTTTTTGAGATCAGACCCGCGTTTAGCCGCTCCCGACTTGCAACTGACCTTTGTGATTGGGATTGTGGACGACCACGTGCGGCGGTTTCACCTCAGCCACGGGGTCTCCTGCCATGTGGATTTACTGACCCCCTCCTCGCGTGGCCGCGTACGCCTGGCCTCCCCAGACCCTCGCGACCCACCGCTCATCGACCCGAACTTCTTAGGCGACGAGCGGGACTTGGGGCGATTGCGCGTGGGTGGGCGGTTCCAACAACGGCTCATGCAATCGGCGCCGTTCAACGGCCTCCTCCGCTCGATGCTCTACCCCATCGATGCCGAGGATGCCGCCGCTATGGACGCCGACATTCGAGCGCGCGCCGACACCCAATACCACCCCGTCGGCACCTGCAAAATGGGACCAGCCGCCGACGCCTCAGCGGTCGTAGATCCGAATTTACGCGTGCACGGCCTAGAACACCTTCGAGTCGTGGACGCGTCCATCATGCCCACCATCGCCCGCGGCAACACCAATGCCCCGACCATCATGATCGCTGAGAAAGCCGCCGAAATGCGCGATTAGGCGCTCCATCGCGCCTTCTTAAACCTCGCTTGAGTGGGCATTCACTGGATGATTATTTGGGCTTTGTGGAGGCACTACGAAATCCGCGCAGGGCGGGATCCAAACGCGAGCCTAGCCGAATGGAGGACTTCAATGAAATCAAGTCCGATGTTGTTGAGTAGCGCCCTCTGACCGATTGGAAAAAAAGATTGGTCAGAGGCAAACCCATCTCAAATCAGTGGCAAACGATTCTACACTTGGTTCAAGAATCACAGAACTTGACGCAACCGGGTACATAAACTTTAAGAAATTTCACCATAAAAACGCTGATGTAGTCGACTCCTATAACGATCATCAAGTCCGAGTTCATATGGCCAAACCATTCAATAGAAACTTAATAACCCACCTCATAGACAGAGTACTCAATCCCCAAACCCAGACTCTGGCATCGTCCTTTATTCACGGAAGTTCTGATTAGATGAGGCACGCTGCCTTCATGACCTGCGGACTGGGGGCAATCCGACCAGCGGTGGCGACATCGAAGCGCGCTGCACCCAAAGCCACAAAGGCGTCAGACTTTAAAAACATCGCGACGCTGTTCCTGCTGACATCGTTGGCAAATCATCAACAACCACACCCGACACACAACCCCAGTTTAATAACACCTAATGGTTGGTGCATCTCGAGCGTTTCTGCGCAAACCTCGCCAGGCTGAACTACTATCCGATGATTACTCTTTGTAGGATAGACCTCTCGGATGACCCCAACCAGACCCTGAAATCAATCAAATGTCTTGAGCAACGCCTCAGCGTCATCCCACGGTAATCGTCGACCTCGAATTTTCATGCGGTGATAGGCCCTTTGAGCAACTGCCACGGATATTTTTTTAGTCCTAACCATCTCATTTACCAACCAGAGTGTGCCATGCACTTCCAGATTTTCAGCGTGTGCAGCTTCTTTTAAATCCTTATCGCCCGTCAGCAGAGGGCAGCGCTCCTCTGCTGCCAACATCAGCGCAAATAAATCGTTGCGACTGGGACGTGGATACCGAACTGCCAATTAAACAACTCGCTGCACCTGCTCGTCATCGAACTGCCTAAGCTGCAGTCCCAACTCCAGCAAATGGGCGTGCAGATCTTTTAGCTCATCATTAAAGAGAATGTCGGGTACCGCAAATTGAACCTCAAGACTAAACATGAAGGTTATTAGCCCTCCACTCTCAATATCTATTAGTATGTTGGCATCACTGATTAGCAGCAGCATTGCCACTCTCCAGCGAACGAATCGTCTGGAAGGTCGTGAGCGACATCTTCATCAGCTCAGCTGCCTTGGATTCCCCGATGTACTCTTCGCCGAGCGCATGAAAAATCAACTGCTCGAAAACGTGCGCCTTCTCTGGCGGATATGGCTTTCCGGGCTCGGTTACATGCCAGCCCTTGAAACGAAACAACTTCATTTGGCTTTCACACCAGGCTGACGAGACGATTTCCAAGTCACGCGCGCGATAAAGGATGCCCGCCATACTCAATCCAAATTCTTCTTTGAGTAGGGCGAGTTCTTTCGGTTCGATATAGCGTCGATGAGCGCCTAACTCTTGTGTTACAGATTGGCGTGGAATGAGGAATGCTCCGGCAAAACGATTGCAAGCCACTTCTTCCTTTATGCCATCGGCAAGCCGATCACCGAGCATCAGATGCCCAAGCTCGTGCGCCAACGTAAAGCGCTGACGATCACCTGGCCAATTGCTGCCCACCACAATGATGGGCATTTGATTGACAAAAGCCGCAAGGCCATCAAACTTAAGATCGGCATGGGCATCGATCTCGAAAACCCGAATGCCGTGCGTCTCCAGTACATCAACCAGGTCCAAAATCGGATCAAAACCGAGCATCCACGCGTTGCGAACCGCCTCGGCCGCTTCTTCGATCTGAGCCAAATCGCGTATGCGTTCAGGTAAGCCCCGCACGGGCGCAAACGGAGTGACCGTCGGCGATGGGAAAAGATTTTCAAGCTCGATGCGACGTTCAATTTGATCAACCACCTCGTGCTCAATAGCCGTGAGCCGCTTTTTAGGAAGCGTGCTTCGTTTGCGATACTCGATGCGGTCAATCACCACCGTTGCTTGTCGAAAAAAGTACTCGGCACGCACATTGAGTGCGTTCGCCAATTTTAATAAAGTTGTGGACGACGGTGTTGCCTGTTCATCTTCGTATTTTTTAATCGCGGCATGCGTCAACCCCACCTGTGCCCCCAGATCACGCAGGGACAGTCCGGTCGCTTTTCGGGCGCGGTACAACCGTTGACCAATCATGTCTACTCCCCGTTTTCAAAGTTTACAATTGGAATTATTATAATCAATTTTGTAAACCACCGCACAGGGCTTTCTGCGGTTTCCGGCGTCCGGAATGCGTCGGGATCAAAATGATTAGATTTGGACACTGCGAAGCGACACGGGAGTGCAAACGCTGAGCACGCCAAGCGCCATCCCGCACTGCAAAACGTCCTGAATGCACTTTAAAAAAAAGCCACGTCGACTGCTCGACGTGGCTGCTTGAGGCCTGCCGATCCCCGTTTAGGGATGCGCTGGGGAAGCCTTCTTCTGCGCTTCGATCCACTCGCCCACCGACTGATCCAACACCGTCAACGGCAGTGCGCCGTGGTCTAAGACGGCGTTGTGGAAGGCGCGGATGTCAAACTGGTCTTTGAGTTCCGCTTTGGCCCGCGCGCGCAACGCCAAAATGCGTTGTTCACCCACTTTGTAGGCGGTGGCTTGGCCAGGCCAGGTCAAATACCGATCCACCTCAGCCTCCGCAAACCCACGTTCCAATTGCGCGTGTTCGATGAGGTACGTGATCGCCTGCTCTCGCGTCCAACCAAAGGCGTGCAAGCCGGTATCGACCACCAACCGACAGGCCCGATGCGCTTCTAAGCTCAAACGCCCAAAACGGCTATACGGGTTCTTGTACAGGCCAAGCTCCGTGCCCAAGCCTTCGGAGTACAGACCCCACCCCTCGCTGTAACCCGAGTTGCCGGACGCCCGGCGCAAGGGCGGAATTCCCGGCAGCTCTTGAGCGCGGGCGATTTGCAAATGGTGACCGGGAACCGCTTCGTGCAACACCAAGGACTCCATCGTCCACTTGGGCCACGCGGCTAAGTTGTTGGTATTGGCTTCAAAATACCCCGCTCGCGACCCATCCAAGGCCCCACCAATGTAATGCGGGGCGTTGTTGCCTTCCTCCGGCGACATGGGGCGTACGCCATAGGGCAATCGGGGCAACTCTTTAAACAATCCCGGCAACTCCGGGTCGATGCGTTTCGCCAAATCCCGAAACGCCGCCAATTCTTCCTCGGCGGTGTTGAATTGAAATTGCTTATCGGTGCGCAAGAAGGTTCGGAACTCGCCAATCGATCCTTTAAAACCGACCTCTTTCATGATGTCGAGCATCGCCGCATCGATTCTGGCCACCTCACGCAAACCCAGTTCGTGGATCTCTTTGGGGGTCATGGTGGTGGTGTTGGAACGCTCCAAGGCCCAGGCGTAATACTCTTGGCCTTTGGGCAACTGCGTCGCGCCTAAGGTCTCGGTCGTGGCCGGCAAGTACACGCTCGTCAGATACGTTCGAAATTCGGTGAGCGCCGGAATGACCGACTCGAGAATGATCGTCGAGGCTTGCGCCTTGAGTTGCTCTTGGGTTTGCGCGTCGATGCCTTCTGGAAAATGCTTAAACGGCGCGTAGAGCGCGTGCTTTTCCAAATCGGGATTGATGAGCGCGTTGAATTGATCCGGCACTCGGGTCATGGCCGCCTTCGGCGGCATCATCCCGATCAGTCGACCGGCTTCCAAGGTGGCGGTCAGCTCCTTCAAGTGTTTCGGCTGAAGGCTCAAGCGCTTTAAATAGTTCTCGTAATCGGTTTTATTACTAAAACGCGTCGCGCGCGCCATCTGCGGCATCGACAGTTGCGGACCCGCCATCGGACTGATCTCAAACGGCGTGTTGCCGGAGGACAACGGCAACGGTTTGCCATGCCCTAAGCTTTGAAACAACTCGTCGCCGCGAACGTCCAATTGGGTGTTGAACAATAAGACGTCGTAGGAGAGGACATCTTCGCCGCTTAAATTTTTTCGATTGATTTTCTGAATCGCCTTGAGCAACGATTGATGATGCGCGCGTCGCGCGCTAATCGCTTCCAAGGAGTTATCGGTGATTTTATCGTCAAAGCGATGATCGCCAATGTTGGTGGCGCGCTCGGGGAATTCCCGCAGGCGATATTCCCACTCGGCGTCGTATAAAGACTTCAACGCCTTGGTGTCGGCGTTGACCGCAACGCTCGACTCCCCCGCGCGCACGGCCGAGGCGCACAGCACCAAGCCCATCGCGACCACTCCCAAATTCAACGCACTCCAACGTACAGATACTGGCATGTGACTCTTCCTTCGTTCCCCAACAATCAGCCCACCGAATCGGCGTGGCTGCCAAAGCGTCATCTTAGTGGATTGACATCCCATCGGGCGATCGAAAACACGAACATTTTTAAAGCAAACAAAAATCGCACTGCAATAAAAAAGCGCGACACCCTCTGGCGGCTGACCTTAGCGAGTCGACGGCGGCGCCAGGCCGTGCAAACGCTCCAAGCGGTGGCGGTGCGCGCTGCTGATGGCGTAAAAATTCTCCTTCAGATCTTTAAACGACCCCAGGCGCCGCAGCTGTCCGCTTTTGAGTTCGTCCTGAACGACCACCTCCGGCACGATGGTGAGCCACCCGCTGTCGCGGGCAATCAACCGCAACATCGCCATGTCGTCCACCTCGGCCCGAATCCGTGGGGCGATGTCCTGCGACAAAAACAGCGCGTCCAAAGGACCGCGCAGCGCATGCCGGCGACTGGGCAGCGCCAGCGATTGGCCGTGCAGGTCGCGCGGCAGTTGAAACGACTTGGGGCGTTTGTGATGCGCCGGCCCCACCAAGGAAATCGGCTGCGCGTCCAAAAACCGACAATGAATCGGTCGCTCCGCATCGGCGCTCACCGCCTCATTCGAGAGCACCACATCCAATTCGTGGCGCAATAATTTTTCGATCAACGATTCCAAATTGTCGGCCTCGATGCTCAAATGCAAGCCCTCGTCCGCGAGCAGCGGTCGACACCAGTTCTCCAGGTAATTGCGCGACAACGTCGCCACCGCCCCCACGCGCAAGCGCGCGCCACCCTGCTGCCAATCGGTGAGTCGCGTGAGCAACTCTTGCCCCAGGCCAAAAATATTTTCGGCGTACGCAAACACCAACGCGCCGGCTTCGGTGAGATTGAGTTGGCGATGACGGCGTTCAAACAACGGCTGCGACAGGCGTTGTTCCAATTTTTGAATTTGCGTGGACAGCGCCGATTGCGACAGGTGTAAATCGCTCGCCACCTGCGTCAATCGACCCGCGCGCGCCACGCGCCAAAAATAATACAAATGATGAAAATTCAATTGCTGCAACAGTTTCGGCTCAACCGCGCCGGCGAGGAGTGCGGCCGGGCGCGGCCGCGACGCGGCGGGTGGGGAGCGTCGGGCGGGGCTAGCCCCCCGCGTCGCGGGTGGCGTCGAAACGCTTGGCTGTCGCGTCATGATGAACCGGCCCTCGTGGCAGTGAAAACACCGTGGGTCGCTCACGGTGCGCGCCCGTGAGGTCGCCTTAATAGTTCTATAAAAAAGAACGATACCATATTTTAATTGTATTTTACAGATGCATGTCAGCCGCCCACAATACCCCCCATCAGCGGAGGGATCCATGGACAGCCTAGAACTCATCGGATGCGGCAGTTGGGTGGTGCTCGTGTTGGGCCGCGGCTGGCTCTTGGCGCGGCGCGACGTGGCCACGGTTCGCCACTACGACGTCATCGCCCTCACCGCCGCGCTGATGAGCGTCGCGGCACTGGGGTACACCCTGGCCTGGAATGCCCTCCACCCCACTCACCCCACTGCGCTGCGCTGGGGCGTGCTCGTCATCAACCCCACCACGTTGGTCGTCGCGTTGCTCGTGCAATTTCTGGCCTGGGTCATTGGGCGCTTCAGCGCTCATTATTTGCGCGACGAACCCCGCCAAGCGCAGGTGTGGGTGGCCTTTCTCAACGTGCAAATTGCCGTCCAAACGCTGCTGCTGGCCGATTCCCTGACGCTGATGTTTCTGGCCTACAGCGCCATCGGATGGTCCATGGAAGCCTTATTGTGTTTTTACCCGGAGCGGCCATTCGCGTTGTTGGCGGCGCGCAAGAAAGTTTTAGCCGATCGCGTCGCCGACGTCGTGGCCATCGCCGCGGTGGCGCTGGCGATCGCGCTCTGCGGCACGGATTCGTACACGCAGATCGGCGAACTCTTGGCGCGCGCACACGCCTCTGGGGCGCTGGCGGATCACTCGGAATCGGCCACGGCCCTGACCGCCACCCTGCATTGGCTGCCGTGGGTCGTCGGCGGATTGGGGTGGGTGGTGTTTTTAAGAACCGCGTTGATGCCCTTTCACGGCTGGCTCATTCAAGTCATGGAAGCCCCCACTCCGGTGTCGGCCTGGCTGCACGCCGGCGTCATCAACTTGGGCGGTTACCTCGTCATTCAAACCCGCGACCTGTGGAACGCCGTCCCACTGGCGCAACACGCGTTGGTCGTCAGTGGTTTAATCAGTGCGCTCTTGGCGGCGTGGTCCATGACCACACGCATCAGCGTTAAGGTGCGCTTGGCGTGGTCCACGCTGTCGCAAATGGGGTTCATGCTCGTCGAATGCGGCTTGGGCTTGTACAGTTTTGCATTGTGGCACTTGCTGGCGCATTCGGTCTATAAAGCCATGGCGTTTTTAAGCGCGTCCAATGCGGTGGTGGAGTGCGAATCGCGGCGCTTAATCAAAGCCCAGCCCCCTACGCTTGCCAGCGTGGTGCTGGCGCCGGCACTGAGTGCTGCCCTGCTGTGCGCGTTGATCGCGCTGACCGCCCAATGCGCTGGGCTCGTGGGCGTGAACACCACGCTCCATTGGCCGGCGTGGTGGGTTGGGACACTGGCGTTTTTAAGCGCGCCGTATTTGTGGCAATCCAAGGCACAGTCGTTGCCGCAAGCGCTGAGTCGGGCGCTCAGTGGCATGGGGTTCGTGCTGGGCGCCGGGCTCGTAATGAGCGTCGCGCACCTCATTCCGTTGGGGATTGTGGATCATCCGAACCACGCCATGGGCGTCTTCACGGGGGCGATGGTGGCGCTCCATTACCTGATCACGGCGCTGGTGAGCCTCAACCCCAATCGCTTACCCGCCTTCCATCGGTGGTGCTTCGCTGGTTTTTATTGCGATGAAATTTACACCCGCCTCACCCTACGTTATTGGCCACGTGCCTTAAGAGCAACTCCCCATGAACCCTAAACGACAACAGAGCCTACAGGACGCCATTGCGCGAATTGCGCCAAGCTGGCCGTTGCACGAGTCGATTGCCGTCAACCCGCACTGGAATCGCATTCATCGGCCCCTGCCACAGGTCGCGGCGCGCTTTTGGCTCATGACCGGTCAATCGCTCCTCCCCAACCGCCATTACCTGGCCAAGGCCTACGGCCAGCAGTTCGAATCCAAGCACCTGCACGCGGCGCTGCAACGCCTGAGCCCCACTCAGACCGTCGAGGACTGGCGACGCGCGCTGCACGAACCGTTCGCCATCGCACCGCTGCCGCTGTTGATTGATGCGCTCGACGATGATCCGAGGCGCGCGCACCGCTTGAGCTGGCGCGACGCGATCACCCATCAAATCAGCCAAACGCTGGCGGCGTATTACGATCAACACGAAGCGCGCTGGCAGCCCGAGCGCGGCGCAGGCCTCTACGCCTATTGGCGGGAATGCGTAAAGCACGATTTGGCCATCGGGACGTGGCTGGGCATCGACGGGATCACTGAGCACATCCACGCGCTTCCCGAAGACCATCGCGCGTGTGCCGAGTGGGTATTGAATAAACTCAATCTTCACCCCGACGTCGAAGCGGATTATTTGGAAGCGGTGTTGCTCACGGTGAACGGCTGGGCCTCGTGGTGCGCGTACCAACAACTCAAAGCCGAACGCGAGGGCACGGTCAATACCGACCTGATGGAACTGCTGAGCATCCGCATGGCGTTTGGCGTGCTGTTGTTGGAAGCCAAGCCCACCGAATCCGCGCTCAGGGCCTTTCGCGACGTTCAATCGCAGTGGTCGCAATTCGAGCAACGGTGCGCGTCGACCGAGCAAGCGCTGTGGGTGGAGATCGCCGGCGCAACCGCACTCGATTTAGCCGCTCAAGAATCGCTGCTCTTTGCCTTAGCGCCACGACGCCATCTGCTCCCGCGCGCCGCCGCCGAACCCGTAAACCCCCAAGCGGCGCCCCAACCCGCCCGCGCGCAAGTGGTCTGTTGCATCGACGTGCGCTCTGAGCGGCTGCGCCGCGCGATCGAAGCGCAAGACCAACGGGTCACGACTCATGGCTTTGCCGGCTTTTTTGGAGTGGCCGCGCGGTTCACGCCCTTCGGCAGCGAGCGTCACGAGGATCGCCTCCCGGGGCTGTTGGCGCCTTCGGTGACGATGGTCGAAGCGACGTCGGACGCCTCTGCCCTTCCCGACGCCGAACGCACACGCCGCCTTGGGCGTTGGTGGCGACAGGCGCGTGTCGACGGGTTTAAAAACAGCCCCTTGGGTGGATTCTATTTTGTGGAAAGCCTGGGACTGAGCGGGGTGTCCAAACTCATCCGCTTGGTGCTGCCCTCTCTCAAACCGCGTCGCCGTTCGCACGTGGAAGCGGCTGGCGCCGATCACCGCATTCGGCTTGACCTCAACGCCACCCAACAAGCCGACCTGGCCGCGGCCGTGCTCAAAGGCCTGGGCATTGGCGAATTCGCACCGCTGGTGGTGCTCATGGGACACGGCGCTCAAACCTCCCAAAACGCGCACGCCGCGGCCTACGAATGCGGCGCCTGCGGGGGCCACGACGGCGAACTCAACGCCAGAGCCCTGGCGCGGCTTCTCAACGACCCGGCGGTGCGTCAAACGCTGCGCGCGCGCCAGGTGCCCATTCCGCCCACCACGGTGTTCGTCGCGGCTGTGCACAACACCACGACGGACCACATTGAGTTTTTCGATGAGGACGCCATCCCCGCCGAAAACGTGAATGCCTTCAATGAATTGAAACAACTCCTGAATGCGGCTTCGCATCAAACGCGTCACGAGCGTGCGCTCGAACTGGGATTAAAAACCAACCACAGTCCGCAGAATTTATTGAAAGAATTTGTTCATCGGGCCAACAATGGCGCGGAGAACCGACCGGAGTGGGGTCTGGCCAAAAACCACAGTTTGATCATCGCGCCTCGGTCTCTCACCGCGGGACTCAATCTCCAAGGTCGCAGCTTTTTGCACGACTACGACCCCGCCCAAGACCCAGACCGATCGCTGTTGGAACTGCTCATGAGCGCCCCCATGGTGGTTGCCCACTGGATTAATTGGCAGTACTACGCCAGCTTTTGCACGCCGCGGTTGTATGGGAGCGGCAATAAAGTCCTGCACAACGTCGTTGGGGGCCACGTGGGCGTGTTTGAAGGCAACGGAGGCGACTTGAGAATCGGTCTGCCGACCCAAGCCCTCCACCACAGCCCCGACCAACCCTACCACGAGCCCTTAAGACTCAACGTGATCATTCACGCCGAAGCGTCTGCTATTGATGAAATTTTAAACCGACAACCCGCCTTAAAACACTTGGTGGATCATCAGTGGCTGCATCTGTTTTCCATCACCTCCGAAGGCATTTTCAAACGCCACCCGCACGGGTATGAAGCCTATACTGGGGGACTGTGAGACCCGCTTGCAGCGCTCCCCCACGTTGCCCTCAATGAGCGCCCTATTTGGGTCGAATTTTTTTAAAATAGACCTTGGCTAATTTGAGTGTAAATCCACCATGCATGTTCCCTTAATTATTTTAGGCTCCGGCCCCGCCGGCTACGCCGCGGCCGTCTACGCGTCGCGCGCCAACCGAAAACCCGTTTTGATTACCGGCATCGCGGTCGGCGGTCAGCTCATGACCACCACGGAAGTGGACAACTGGCCGGGCGATCCGCATGGCTTAACGGGCCCCGTTTTGATGGAACGCATGCGCGCCCACGCCGAACGGTTTGGGACCAACGTCGTTGAGGATCACATCCACACGGTGGACCTCTCCAAGCGCCCCTTCACCCTGCACGGCGATCGCGGCCAGTATCAATGCGACGCGCTGATCATCGCCACTGGGGCGTCGGCCAAATATTTGGGAATCCCTTCCGAAGAGAACATGAAAGGCAAAGGCGTGTCGGCCTGTGCCACGTGTGATGGTTTTTTCTACCGCCAACAACCGGTCGCGGTCGTCGGGGGCGGCAACACGGCGGTTGAGGAGGCCTTGTATCTGAGTCACATCGCAAGCCACGTCACCGTGGTGCACCGTCGCGACAAATTCAAAGCAGAAAAAATCCTCCAAGACCGATTAATGGAACAACAAAAGGCCGGCAAAGTAACCATTTTGTGGCACCACGAAGTGGACGAAGTGTTGGGCGACGACACCGGCGTGTCGGGCTTGCGCGTCAAACACGTCGCCGACAACACCACCACCGACTTGGCCGTGCAAGGCGTGTTCATCGCCATTGGCCACAGCCCCAACACGGAGTTGTTTCAAGGCCAATTGGACATGAACAACGGGTACATAGTGGTGCGCAGCGGCCTACACGGCAACGCCACGCAAACCAGTATTCCCGGCGTGTTTGCCGCCGGCGATGTGGCCGATCACGTCTATCGACAAGCCATCACCTCCGCCGGCACGGGTTGTATGGCCGCCTTGGACGCCGATCGATTCCTCGACGCCGAATCGCACGGCTAGCCCGGTGATTGAATGGCGGGTGGTGGACTCGATCCACAGCATTGACCCACAGCAGTGGCAGAGCCCTCACCCACTGCTGTCACCCGCCTTTTTAGGATCCTTAGAAGACGCGCTCGCGCGGTCGGAGGACTCCGGCTGGCAACCCCAGCACCTGGTGGGACACCTCCATCAGCGCCCGGTGTTCATTTACCCCTCGTACCTGAAAACGCATTCGATGGGCGAATTTGTATTTGATCACGCCTTCGCGCGCGCGTATGCGGAGCGCGGCTTGCCGTACTACCCGAAGCTGGTGTCGATGATTCCGTGCACCCCGCTGACCGTGCCGCGACAGTGGGTGGCCGCAGATGTGGAGTGCGCGCCACTGGTGACGTCCGTGCCACAGGTCTTAAAAGCCCTCACCCAACACAAGGACACCGATTCAAGCGTCGGCCACGGCGCCACGACTCGAGCGCCCGTCAGTTCCGTGCACGCGCTGTTTTTACCGGAATCGGAACTGAGCGCTTACCACGCGGCGGGATTTGCCCACCGCATGGATTGCCAATTTCATTGGCACAACCAGTCTTACCAAGACTTCGATCATTATTTAAACAGCTTTACGGCAGACAAGCGTAAAAAAGCCAAGCGCGAGCGGCGACGCATTGCCGAGATGGGCATCACCCTACACTGGCGACGCGCAGACGACTTGAGCGACGACGACTGGGCTCACATCTACACGCTCAAGCGACTCACGTTTTTACGGCACGGCCATGAGCCGTATCTGCCGTTGGACTTCTTTTTACTCGTCCGTGAGCGCGCACCGGACACCCTGTGGGTCAACCTCGCGTACCATCGAACCGATTTGGTGGCGGCCGCCATTTTTTTCAAAAGCGCCGATACGCTGTATGGTCGCTATTGGGGTGCAATCGATGCGATTCACAGCCTGCATTTTGAAGTGTGTTATCACCAAGGCATCGAATTTTGCATCCAGCAGGGCTTACAACGGTTTGAACCGGGCACCCAAGGCGAGCACAAAATCACCCGCGGCTTTACCCCAACCCTAACGCACTCGATGCATTATTTTGGGGAACCCCTGTTTCAAGAGGCCGCGCTCGACTACTTTCAACGCGAACGCGCGGCCGTGCGCGCCTACCAATCAGAAGCCACCCATCATTTGCCGTTCAAATTCAACGCCGACACGACTCTGGGGTCCCCCCTAACTACCCCCGACGCGCCAGCCCATGACCGTTAAACACCTGCACGCGCAGGATTCTCCTCACTCGCTTCCCCGACCGGAGTGCGCGTTGACGGACCCCGATGGGTTGCTCGCCGTGGGCGGCAGCTTGTCGCCACCGTGGTTAACACACGCCTACGCTCAAGCCACGTTTCCATGGTATCCCGAAGACAGCGCAATTCTGTGGTGGTCACCGAGTCGACGCGCGGTGTTCACGCGCGACCAGTTCAAGCAACGGCGCAGTCTGTTGAAACAGATGCGCCGACTCAACGTCACGGTCGCCATCAATCACAACTTTGAAACCGTCATGCGCCTGTGTCGCGATTGCCATTTAAGTGGTGGCGTGTGGATCCACGACGACGTGATCCGCGCGTACACGCAACTGCATCGGCATCAGCGCGCGCACAGCGTCGAGGTGTACCAAGGCCACACCTTGATTGGTGGGGTGTATGGGGTTCAAATCAACGGGGTGTTTTTTGCCGAAAGCATGTTCTCCTTAGTCCCCAACGCGTCAAAGATGGCGCTCATGGCCCTCATCGATGGTCAGCTCGATTCGGCCATCGACTGGGTCGATGCTCAGTTTATGACCGACCACTTAGCCTCCTTGGGCGCTTTCATGCTCAGCCGCACGGCGTTGTTGAGCGCGCTGGGATAGCCGCACCGGCCACGCCGGCGCGATCGATGGACCACAGGCCAATACGCTGTAATCCATTGATTTTTTTGGTGCATTTGCTATTTCACGTCGTTAACGGCTAAAATAGTCGGCTTTACAGGCCGCGATGGAAGTTCATGTCTAAAGAAGAAGCGATTCAGATGGAAGGCGAAGTTGTTGAAACTTTGCCGAACACGACCTTTCGGGTAAAACTGAAAAATGGCCACGTCGTGAACGCGCACATCTCGGGCAAAATGCGAAAGAACTACATTCGAATCCTAACCGGCGATCAGGTCATGGTCGAAATGACCCCATACGATCTGACCAAAGGCCGCATCGTTTACCGCGGTCGTTAAACCATTATTCAGCGCGTGTGGCGCCGCTGATCCCTTCCCCTCGGCACGCCGAACAGACGCGGCCCACTCCGACCCGGCATTGCCCGGCAGTGCCCGCCATCGCCGAGCAGTTCGGATCGGCGAATGGCGACGCGTCGAATTACACGCCGACGCTGGCGGCGTCTTCGAGTAGCGCCGGCTCCTTAGAGCCTCGGCAGATCAACTCCAAGCCATCGCCCGCGGCGTTGACCAACACTTTAACCGTACCGCCATCGGCGAGTTTGCCGAACAACAACTCTTCCGCCAGGGGTCGTTTGATGGTTTCTTGAACGAGGCGCGCCATGGGACGAGCGCCCAGTTTCGGATCGTAGCCGTGCTCAGCCAGATACCGCCTGGCCGAATCCTCCACACTGAGCATCACGCCTTTGACTTCCAACAGCGCTTCGACTTCCATCAACACTTTATCCACCACCCGCTCGATGGTCTTGAGGGTCAGTGGCCCGAAGGGAACGATCGCATCCAACCGATTTCTAAACTCGGGGGTGAACAGTCGTTTGATCGCTTCCAGGGCATCCGATTCGTCGGGCTGGGTGGTGAATCCCAAGGCGTTGCGCGCCATCTCTTGGGCGCCCGCGTTGGTGGTCATCACCAGGATCACGTGTCTAAAATCCGCTTTGCGGCCATTGTGGTCGGTCAACTGCCCATGATCCATGACCTGCAACAACAAGTTGAACACGTCTGGATGCGCTTTTTCAATTTCGTCCAACAGCAACACGGCGTGCGGCTGTTTGGTGACCGCCTCCACCAATAAACCGCCTTGATCAAAGCCCACGTAGCCCGGCGGCGCGCCAATCAAGCGCGAGACGCTGTGGCGTTCCATAAACTCCGACATATCAAAGCGAATGAGTTCCACGCCCAAGGCTCGGGCCAGCTGACGAGTGACTTCCGTCTTGCCCACGCCGGTGGGGCCTGCGAATAAAAACGAGCCCACGGGCTTTTGCCCGTCCGCCAATCCCGAACGCGCCATTTTGATGGCCGAACCCAACACTTCGATCGCCTCGTCTTGACCGAAAATCACCAACTTGAGATTGCGTTCGAGATTCTTGAGAACTTCGCGATCGGTCGAACTCACTTGCTTCGGAGGAATGCGCGCCATTCTCGCAACGATGGTTTCGATGTCGGCCACGTCAACGACTTTCGGAGCCGCCCGCGTGGCGTCGAGCGAAATCCGCGCGCCCGCCTCATCAACCACATCAATGGCTTTGTCCGGCAGATGGCGATCGTTGATGTAGCGCGCGGCCAGTTCGGCCGCGGTTTTGAGGGCCTCGTCGCTGTAGGTGAGCTTGTGATGCTCTTCGAGTTTGCCCCGCAATCCGTGCAGGATCTCAACCGTCTCGGCAACGCTGGGCTCGCCGATGTCGATTTTTTGAAAGCGTCGCGACAAGGCGTGATCTTTTTCAAAGATGCTGCGATATTCTTGATAGGTGGTTGAACCAATGCACCGCAATTCGCCATTCGCCAGGGCCGGTTTGATCAAATTGGAGGCGTCCATCACGCCGCCGGAGGCCGCCCCGGCGCCAATGATGGTGTGAATCTCGTCGATGAACAAAATGGAGTTCGGGATTTTTTTCAATTCCGACAAAACTGTTTTTAAGCGTTTTTCAAAATCACCACGGTACTTGGTACCGGCCACCAGCGCGCCCATATCCAAGGAGTAGAGTTTGGCGCCTGCCAACGCCTCTGGCACCTTCCCCTCGTGAATGAGCCGCGCCAAGCCCTCCGCAATGGCGGTCTTGCCAACGCCGGACTCGCCCACATACAAGGGGTTGTTTTTACGGCGACGACTGAGAATTTCAATGGAGCGCTCAATCTCCAACGACCGGCCAATGAGCGGATCGATTTTGCCCTCGGCCGCTTGCCGATTTAAATTAATACAAAATTGTTCCAACGAGGCTGGGGGCTGATCGGATTTGGTGGCGGTCTCTTCGGTGCTGAAGTTCTCGGCGGACGCCACCTTCGATACGCCGTGCGAAATGTAGTGAACCACGTCCAATCGCGACACGTTTTGCTGCCCCAACAAATAAGCCGCGTGGGATTGCTTCTCACTGAAGATGGAAACCAGCACGTCCGTGACCGAGGTCTCCGAGCCGCCACGGGATTGCACGCTGAATACCGCTCGCTGCAGCACGCGTTGAAAGCCCAACGTCGGCTGCACATCGCGTTCGTCGTCCATCAACAGTCGTGGCGTGGTCTCATCAATGAACGCCTTCAGTTCCTGCCGCAACTGATCCAAATCCGCCTGCGCGGACTTCAAAATCGTTTGCACGTTGAGCGTGTCTAAGATCGCTAATAATAAATGCTCTACGGTGATGTACTCATGCCGCGCCTCGCGGGCCGACTGAAAGGCACCATTCAAACAAAACTCGAGCTCTGCGGATAACATGCGAACTCCTCAATCCATTGGTTCTAAAGTACACATTAAGGGGTGTTGGTGTTCACGCGCCAAAGCGCTCACTTGAGCCACTTTGGTCTCCGCGATTTGGTGGGTGTACACCCCACACACCCCGCGTCCTTTGGTGTGAACCTCGAGCATGACGTGGGTGGCGCGCGCGCGATCCATTCCAAAAAATTGTTCCAACACCGTGACCACAAATTCCATGGGCGTGTAATCGTCGTTGAGGAGCAAGACGCGGTACAACGACGGCTGCTTGAGCTCCGGCGGCGCCTCTTCGACCAACAGGCCGTGACCCTCGTCCGGACGTTCATTCACATTGGGGGATTTAATATCACTCATCCGATCATTTTACCGCAGGAGCTTTGTGGGCGATTGGGGATTTGAGCGCGCTCGCGCGCCAACGCACCCCACTCCCACCGTCGCCGCAGCCCACGGCCACGGGGCGCTCGTGGCGCGCTTTTGGACCCCAAACCCGTGCTTTGCCGACCGCTTCACACAAAATGACCGTCGTTGCGCTACTTTCTTCGATAAATCAGTAAGATACGGCTTATCGGGAGAGTGATTTTAGCGCCAAGCGGTGCTACACTTCAAACCGTAATATCGGGCCCTCCTCGGGAGTCGGCGCGATGGGGCAACTTTGGGCGAGAACCGCGGTCGAAATGGCGTGAAGGGCGTAGGCCACGTCAGGACACTCGCGGTCTTTGACCACGCCGCGACGGCCGTTCGACGTGAACGCGCCGATCGGGCGCCTGGACTGAGCGATGATTGACTATCGATGATCGGAGCTGGACTACATGGCGTTAATCAGTGATCCCACCAAAGCAATTCTGGAGCGCTATTGGCCAGAGTGTTTAAGCGTCGTCCTCGCGTTGTTGGTGGTCGTCGATGCGGTTCATGTAAAACACGTGTATCAAGCACTCCCCAAGCCGCACCCCCAGCCGTCGGTGACGATCAATCCCAATGCGGATCCGATCAACGCCATCAAATGGTTCGGCAGCGAAACCTCCGACGCCGCGGTGCAAGCCAGTACGGTGCCGTTGCTGCTCGTGGGCACCTTAGCGTCAACGAAGCCCAACCAAGGATTGGCGGTCATTGGCGCGGACGCGCATTCGGCTAAAGTGTATGCGGTGAACGACGTGCTCGCCGGTGGCGCTCGCTTAGAAGCCGTGTACGCCGATCAGGTGTACATCAACGTCAACGGCGTCCGCCAATCGCTCAAACTGCCCAGAAACCTAGCCCCAGGCACGCCCGACGCTGTAAAGGCGGTCAACCACACCACCTTTGGCGCCAGCATTCAACAGGCGCAAGCGCAACCGTCGTCCATCACGGAACTGATCAAGCCCATGCCACAATTTGAAAATGGACACCTCAAAGGGTTTAAAGTGTTCGCGGGATCCGACGTTGCTCGCTTTGAACGCTTGGGATTAAAAGCGGGTGACGTCATCACACAGGTCAACAACGTTCCCGTCAGCGATGGCGCGAATGGTTTGGAGTTGTTGAAATCGCTCAGCAACTCACAAAGCGCGCAAGTCACCATCGAACGCGACGGCCGGCTCATTCCGATCACGATCGAAGCCAGCGCACTCTCTCCTCACCATCCGACTCCTTGAGATCATCATGCAAAGACCGTCTAAACTTTCTGTAGTGATTCGAACCACGCTCACGTGTGCGCTACTGAGTGTGCTTGCCCAACCCACCCCAGGCGTCGGCGCCGAAACCCCCATCGCCAACAGCGGCTCGCAAATCACCCCCAACTACAAAGACGCGGATCTGACCAGCGTCATTGAAGCGGTGAGTCAAGTGACGGGGCGAAATTTTATTATTGATCCACGAGTCAAAGCGCAAGTGACGATGATCTCCGCCACGCCCTTGAGCAGCGCGGCGTTTTACGAAGCCTTTTTGGCCATTCTGCAGGTGCACGGGTACGTGGCGGTGCCGGCCGGTAAAGTGTATAAAATCATTCCCGACGCCAATGCCCGCCAACTGCCCGCTACGGATTTGCCCGACGACGTGAATGGCGCATCGGACGAGCTGGTCACTCAGGTGGTGCAGTTAAAAAACATCTCGGCCAATCAACTGGTGCCGATCTTACGTCCCTTAATGCCCCAGCAAGCGCATTTGGCAGCCTACCCCGCAACCAATATGCTCATCATCTCGGATCACGCCTCCAACGTGGCACGCATGATGCACATCTTAGATCGCATCGATCGTACGGGCGACGAATACATTGAAGTAATTCGCCTCGAGCACGCCTCGGCTGCCGAAATTGCTCGCGTCGTCAATCAGCTGTTTGCGGGGGGCGGCACCAGCGACAACACCCCGGCGGCCAAAATGATTGCGGACGAGCGAACCAACAGCATCCTCATCAACGGCGAACGCAACCAACGACTCAAGTTGCGGGCGCTCATCGCGCACTTGGACACGCCCACCGATCGCGGTGGCAATACGCGGGTTCGCTATTTGCGGTATGCGGACGCCGACAAATTGGCAACCAAATTGAAAGAACAAGCCAATCAAATCACCGCCACCGCCTCCTCTGGCCAAAACGGCGCGGCCAGCGCCTCGTCCGCGAACCCGGACAATAAGATTACGATTTGGGCGGACGTGCCCACCAACGCGTTGGTGCTGACCGCCCCTCCCAAAGCGATGGCGCAATTAATGACGATCGTCGATCAACTCGACATCCGTCGCTTGGAGGTGCAAATCGAAGCAATCATCGTCGAAGTGACCGCCGAAAAGACCGCCCAACTGGGTGTGAACTGGCTGATGGATGCAGCCAACAGCGGCGTTCCCGCGGGTGGATTTGTGTCGCCACTGGATTCGTCGGGCAATTCCGTCCTGACCCTCGCCGGTGCCGTGGCGGCCGCCAAAAGCTCGCCCGCCACCGCCGCACAAGCCGCCAGTGCGTTCCCCAATGGTCTGACCATCGGCGGCGCTCGCATCGGCAGCGCGGGGACCAATTTTGCGGCGGTGATCAACGCCTTAAACGGCAACGCCAACACCAACATCATTTCAACGCCGAGCATCACCACCCTCGACAATCAAGAAGCCCAAATTAAAGTGACGACCGAAGTGCCCTTTTTGACCGGGTCCTACTCGTCGGCGTCCTCTTTAGCGGGTGCGGCCACCGCCACCACCGGCTCTGGCGCGACCACCACCAACGGCTACGTGTCGCCCTTTCAGACCATACAGCGCCAAGAAGTGGGCACCATTTTGAAGATCACCCCGCAAATTACCGACGATAAAACCATTCTGTTGAAAATTGATCAAGAGGTGTCGGCGTTGATCAAAAGCTCCATCGCCACCGTCGACGTTCAAACCTCCAAGCGCACCGTGAGCACTCGGGTTCTGGCCAACGATGGCGAGATCATTGTGCTGGGTGGGTTGATCAGCGATAACGTCACCCAAAGTGAACAGCGTGTGCCCGGATTAAGTTCGATTCCGTTCCTGGGTCAGCTGTTTAAAACCGCCAACTCCACCAAAACCAAAACCAATTTAATGGTGTTTGTGCGCCCTAAAATCTTAATCAATCCAGAGCAAATGGCGCACGAAACGGCGGACAAATACAACGCCATTCGCCTGTTGCAAGCGGGCGAGAATGGCAAGGTGCTGTTGCAAAGCAATGAGCATCAGGTGCAGTTGCCGAGCTTGGAAACCCTCAAGCCCGCCGAAGGATCCGTCAACGCAGAAACCCCCAAAGCCGAGGCCATGCGAAAAGCACGTGAGAACGCCACTGCGGATAAAGCCCTCGACAACGCGGACGACGCCAAGGCCCCGCATTAATTATGAGCACACCGGCATTAAGTTATAGTTTTGCACGCAAACACGGCGCGGTGCTTGAGGCGCTTAAGCCCGATCGCGCCGAATTGTTGGTGCGCGAGGACATCGAAGCACAAAGCCTGTCGGAACTGCGACGCCATTTGGGTCGGCGCTTGGAACTCAAACGCGTGTCGGCAGAGGAATTCGACGCGGCCTTGTCGCGCTCCTTTGAAGGCGGGCACAGTGCCGCCGCGCAAGCCGTGGAAGAATTCAACGACGACACCGATTTGGCGCATTTGGTGGAAGGCTTGCCGGAACCCTCGGATTTATTGGAATCCGATGACGACGCCCCCATCATCCGATTGCTCAACGCCATCTTTACGCAAGCGGTGCGCGACAACGCCTCGGACATTCATATTGAACCGTTCGAAAACCGCTTGGTCGTGCGATTTCGGGTCGATGGCATTTTGACCGAAGTGTTGCAAAGCAAGCGCTCGCTGGCGCCCGTTTTGGTGTCGCGCATCAAAGTGATGTCGCGCTTGGACATTGCGGAAAAACGCTTGCCGCAAGACGGGCGTTTGTCGTTAAAAGTGGCCTCCCGCGGGGTCGACGTGCGGGTGGCGACCATTCCCTCGGGGCATGGGGAGCGGGTGGTGCTGCGTTTGTTGGACAAGCAAGCGGGCCGACTGGATTTGGCGCAACTGGGCATGGCGCCGCCGTCGCTCAAGCGCCTCGATGATCTGATTCACAAGCCCTATGGGATTTTATTGGTGACCGGTCCGACCGGTTCGGGCAAAACCACCACGCTTTACGCCGCTCTGCAACGGCTCAACGACGGCTCAAAAAACATCTTAACGGTTGAAGATCCGATCGAGTACTTTTTAGATGGCATTGGCCAAACCCAAGTGAACACCAAAGTGGACATGACGTTTGCGCGCGGCTTACGCGCGATCTTGCGTCAAGACCCCGACGTGGTCATGATTGGCGAAATCCGCGACTATGAAACCGCTCAAATCGCAGTCCAAGCCTCCCTCACGGGACACTTGGTATTAGCCACCTTGCACACCAATACCGCGATTGGCGCGATCACTCGCTTGCGCGACATGGGGATTGAACCCTTTTTATTGTCCTCGACGCTCTTAGGCGTCCTCTCGCAACGCCTGGTGCGGGTCGTGGACAAGGACGTGGTGAGTGCCTCGCCGGCCACCGAGATCGAGCAACAGTTATTGGCCATCGATGCGCCCGTGCCACTCAAACGCGCCTCCAAGCGCAGTGATTTCAAGGGCCGAACCGGCATTTACGAGCTGGTGCAGGTGGATGAACCGTTGCGACAGATGATTCACAGCAACGCCTCGGAAGCCGAGATGGAACGCCACGCGCGCACGCTCACGCCCTCCATTCGCGAGGATGGCCGTGAAAAAGTCATCGCGGGCATCACGACACTGGAAGAAGTCTTGAGGGTCACTCGTGAAGACTAGTACGGCCGGCGTTCGATCGTTGACGCCCTCCAGAGGAGCCTAGCCGTGCCCGCTTACGCCTACACCGCCCTGGATGCGCTCGGCAAAAAACACTCGGGCACCTTAGAAGGCGATTCCCCGCGGCAAATCCGCGCGAAATTGCGCGAGCAGAATTTGCACCCGCTGGCGGTGGAGGACGTTAAAGAAACGCGTCGGTCGTTGTGGAACTTCGATCCCCTCTCGCGACCCATTCAATCCCAAGAGTTGGCCCTGCTCACGCGGCAATTGGCCACCTTGGTCAAGGCGGGTTTGCCGCTCGACGAGGCCTTGTTTGCCGTCTCCCAACAGTCCGAATCCCGTCGCGTCAGCGATGTCATCGCGGGCGTACGCTCGAAGGTGTTGGAAGGTCGATCGCTGGCACAAGGGTTGGGTCAGTTTCCCAAGAGCTTTCCGGAACTGTATCGGGCGACGGTTTCGGCGGGCGAACAGGCGGGCAAATTGGACACGGTGTTGGAGCGATTGGCGGATTACACCGAGCAGCGCCAGGCGCTGCAAAACACGGTGTTGCAAGCCATCCTCTATCCGGTGCTGCTGACGGTTGTGTGCGTCTTAATTGTCTCGATGTTGTTGGGATTCGTGGTGCCGCAAATGGTCAGTGTGTTTCAGGCCAGCAAGCACACCCTGCCCTTACTGACTCGACTCTTATTGGCCACCTCGCATTTCGTTCAGCACGACGGATTTTACGTGCTCATTCTGGCCGGCGTGTTCGCCCTGTGGTATCGACGCCGCCTGCGCGACGAAGCGGCCTTGATGCGCTTACACCGGCGTTTATGGCGCTTGCCGCTGGTGGGCAAAATCATTCGCGGTGTGAACGCCGCCCGCTTCGCACGAACGCTGGCCATTTTGACCTCGGCGTCGGTGCCGGTGTTGGAGGCGCTGCGCATCGCGGGCAGCGTGATCACGCATCGACCGATGCGTCAGGCGGTGCTGGAGGCCACCGAGCGCGTTCGCGAAGGCGCCCCCATCGCGAAGAGTCTGGGGGCCAGAGGTCTGTTTCCACCGATGTTGGTGCACATGATTGCCAGCGGCGAAGCCTCGGGCGAACTCGAGTCGATGTTGGAGCGCGCCGCCTCCAGTCAAGAACGAGAAATGAACGCCATCATCCAGACCACCATGGGAATATTGGGGCCGGCACTCATCTTGGTCATGGGCGGATTGGTGTTGGGCATTGTCCTGGCGCTGCTGCTGCCGATTTTTGAACTCAATCAACTGGTCCATTGATTCCCAGATCGCCCATCTGACTGCCCGGGCGTTCCAAGCCACCGACCTCATTTCGCTGCAACGCCACAATTGTGGGCGGGGTGAACACCCCTTGCCAAACCTCCTCAATTAGAGTTACAACAGCGTTGAACCCAAGATGGGAGACCGGACCCATGAGCGCAGAGAAGCCAGACAGCGATGATTTCGACGACGACTACGACAACCACATCGACGATGGCTCTTTGCAATCCCTCTTGCGCGATCTGGACACTCAAAAACGCAAACCCAGCACTATAAAAGGCGCCGAACCCGCGTGGCGTCGCTTGGAAAAATTAAAAGAACAGCAAGCGACCAAACAGTTAACCGAAGATTTTGACGATTACGACGTGTAGTGCGTCGCGCGCACCGCACAAGCGGCGATCACTGCCCGCGCCCTCAGCAACCGCCCCCGCGCCAGACTCCACCGTGGCGGAGTCTGGCGCCATCACGGCCTAGTCGCGTTCGGTCGCGACCGCCTGATCCTCAGGGTGCAAGCGTCGTTGCCAGGCCATCAGGGCGTCTAGGGTTTGACCCGCTTGTGAGGCGCTGGCCAAATTAATGGGCGTCAGCTTCGCCGCCTCCAGACGCTGATTGAGCTTCATCAACGGCCCGCGCACCAACACGCCCAAGGCCTGCTCCACGTCGGACAGTTCTGAGGCCAAGGCGTCGACTCGGTCCACTTGGTCCTGCGACGGCCGGCCTTCGTAGGACAACAAGGCCGAGTACACCTGATCGAGGTGTTCCCGAATGCGCTCCTCACCGGTAATCGCGCCACCCTCGGTGGTCGCCACGATTTGTTGGCGTAAGGACTCCGTCTGCTCTTCCACCGACTCGATGGCTTCTTTGAGCTCTGGATTGCGCGCCGTTTGTTTCGACTGCTGCAACAAGGCCTTCAACCCATTGAGTTTGTCCACAACGTCGCTCATGTGTGAGAACAACTGATGCGCCTTCATGGCGGCGTGGTATTGAGCAGACCGATCCGCCACCGTGTATTCGGCTCGATGGTCTAAACCCACCGTGATGTTTTGACTCACGGTCACGCCATTGGAGGTGAGTTTCACGGTGTAGACGCCCGGCAACACCCGCGGCGCCTGTGTTCCCGCGAAGGCGGCTTGAGCCGCGGTCGGCACCCGAGGCGGCGCTTCTTGCATCGACCACACCACGCGATTGATGCCTTTCGCCGTTCCCGGCGTTAACGTCGCCACGCGTTCGCCTTGCGCGTTGAAGACCTCCATACTCAAATGCCCAAAGATGTGGCGCGTGCTTTGGTAATAGGTGATCACCGCGCCATCGGGGGGGTTCTCGCCGTAAAACGTACCATCCCCCTCAGGCCAGCCTCCAGACCCTTCAATGCGTTGCTCGATCGGTCGTGAATTCAAAAAGGCAACCGGCGCGTCTGACGAGTGCGACGCCAGATCGCGTATGGGCGTGAGATCATCCACCATCCAGATGCCTCGGCCATGCGTGGCGATTGCCAGATTGCGATTGAGATCGGCAAAGGCCAAGTCCCGCACCGCCACCGGCGGCAAGTGACCGCCCGCAAAGCGAACAAAATGCTGGCCACGGTCAATGGAGATCCATAACCCAAACTCCGTGCCCACGTAAATCACGTTGGGCGTGACGGGGTCTTCCTGGACGACGTGCGCGTAGCCTTGGATTTGCCGATCGACGTCTAAGCGGGTGAAGTGAACGCCGTAATCCTCGGTGCGATACACGTACGCGTTCATATCCCCTTGGGTGTGCCGATCAAAACTCGCATACGCCACGCCTTTTTGATGGTGCGAGGCGTGCACACTCGTCACCCACGGGTTGGCGCCCACGCCGGAAACGGCTTTGCTCAGATTCGTCCAATGCTGGCCGTCGTCGCGGGTGAGTTGCAGATTGCCGTCGTCGGTGCCAACCCAAATCTCGCGATCGTCGAGCGGGCTCTCGTCAATGCTCACAATGGTGGTGTGCATCTCGGCGGCGGAGTTGTCGACCGTAATACCACCCGATTGCTCTTGGCGCTGCTTTTTCGGATCGTTGGTGGTCAGATCGCCACTTAAGCGTTGCCAACTCGCGCCGTGGTCGGTGGTTCGAAACAACACCTGCGCCCCCAAATACAACCGCTCCGGATGCGTGGCCGAGGTGGCCATGGGGGTGTTCCAGTTGAATCGCAGTTTCTCATGGGCGTGCGCTTGAGGCTGAATCGACCGCGCCGCTAAGGTGTGCCGATTGATGCGCCCGATGAACCCCCCTTGCGATTCCGCATAGACGTAGTGCTCGTCCGTCGGGTCGGGAATGACGTAAAAACCGTCGCCGCCAAATAAGTTTTCCCACCGCGAGTTGGTGATGCCGCCCGGGTATTCCGAGTCGCCGACCCAGGCCGAGTTGTCTTGCAATCCACCATACACGCGCGCGGGGTCTTGCTGATCCACGGCCACGTGATAAAACTGGCTGACGGGCAAATTTTGAGCCTTGAGCCATCGGGATCCGCCGTCGTGACTGACCCACAGTCCCCCGTCGTCGCCACTGACCACCATTTTGGGGTTTTTGGGATTGATCCAGACGTCGTGATGATCGCCGTGCGAGCCGCCGTTGGTGACCGAAAAGCTCTTGCCGCCGTCTTCGGAGACAATCAAACGCAAATCGGGTTTAAACAATCGGTCGGGGTTGGTCGGATCCACAATCAATCGCGCAAAGTAAAATGGCCGCCAGACCATCAATTGAGAACGATCGCGTTCTTCAAATTTCTGACCGCCATCCTCCGAGCGGAACAACGCCGTGCGTTGGCTTTCAATCAAGGAGTAAATAATCTTGGCGTTGGTCGGTGCAAACACCGCTTCCACGCGCCCCCAGGGCTTGGGAGGCAATCCCGGACGGTTCGCCGAGGTCAGTGCGCTGAAATGTTGCCCCCCGTCGGTGCTTTCAAAAAGCCCCGATTGGGACGCCGCGGATGGCCCTTCACCACCGGATCGGAAGGTAAACGCTTGGCGTCGAAAATCCCACAAGCCCACCAAGAGGTGATGCGGGTTGGTGGGGTCTAAGGCGACGCTGGAGCACCCGGTGGACAGATTGCCGCCTTTCAAAATTAACGCCCAGTGATCGCCGCCGTCGGTGGTTTTATACAACCCACGCTCCGCAGAGTCCTGAAACGCCGACCCCGTGGCACAGACGTAGACCGTTTTCGAATCGCTCGGATCCACCACCACGCGCGCAATGTGCTCGGATTGGGGCAGACCTTTGTAGACGAAGGTCTCGCCATCGTCGTGACTGACGTAGACGCCATTGCCGATGGAGACGCTGTTGCGCATCCACGACTCGCCCGTGCCTACCCAAATGGTTTTGGCATCCGACGGATCCAAGGCGATGGCGCCAATCGACTGCACCGGTTGATGATCAAAAATCGGCGTAAACGTCGTGCCGCCATCGTGCGACCGCCACACGCCGCCGCTGGCCGCGCCAATGTAGAGACTGACGGTGCCGTTGGCTTCAGCGCGGCCGGCCACCGCGGCGATGCGACCGCTCATGGTCGCGGAACCAATATTGCGCGCGTTGAGACCACTGAGCATGCCAGCGGTTAACGGGGCGCTCGCGGTGGCGGTGAGGGCGGTTAAGCCCAGCGCACAGCCACTGAGGACTACAAGGTGTTTCCAAACATTCATGGGGTCGCTCCCGTCGTGCGTTGATACAATCCGGCATCCACCTCAGAGCGCCAGCGCGCCGTGTGGTAACTGATGGTGGATTTTTGCGATGCTTTCGCACCTTTGCGGCCCTGGGATTCGGTCATGGGCACGTACACGTCTCCGATTTTTTCATAATCGGTGTAGTCCGTCTCTTGGACGTAATCGACGCCCCGAATGTGTTGCACATCAATTATACGAATCACCATAAAGGTGTCCGCATCCAACCAGAACGTCTGTTCATTGCCATTGGCCAAGCGCACTCGGATGCCATAGGCTTGGCCGCCATCGACGTCGTCCTCGCCCAACCATTCGAGTTGATGACCTTTGGCGGCGGCGTTCACAAACGACCATTCCAAGTCGGCATCCACTTGCATCGATTTGATTTCGTCCTCGGACAAGGCCGCCGGGTCTTTGCGGCCTTCAAACGGTTCCACCTTAAAACCCTTCTGACCATCAAAGGACTGGATTTCGGTCAACCCTTGCATCGACATCTCCGAGCGGTTTCGGCCTTGGCCTTTCCACTCGTGCGCGCTCAAACTGAAATTGGATCCCGGAAAGGTGAGTTTGCCTTCCCGTTCTAAAGTCAGTGTCGGATTCACCGGCCCACGCGCGTTGACGTGGCGCGCAATCGCCTCCGTCAGCGTCATCGAGGTGGCGGCCATCACCGCCCCGGAGGCAAACAACATCGTTAAAAATAGGCCGCCGAACCAGCGGCGGCGGCGCGACAACAACACCTGAGGTACCATAAAAATTCCCAGCCCACTGAAAACCTCTACGATCAACTGCGCACCCGTGGCTGTCAAGGCTTTAATACGGGTATTTTTGCTGCGGTGCGGCGATCGTGGGCCGCTGCGCCAGCGGTGGCTCTTCGATCAACGCGTTCAACTCCCGACTCCAATCCACCACCCGCTCCACGACCAAATGAACCACCTCGCCCTCACGCTGCACTTTGCCGTGGGCCGCGAGCAATACCGCCTCCCGCAAGGGCGCTTTAAACTGCGCCGCAACCTTGGGCCAGATCACCAAATTGGCGTTGCCCGTATGATCTTCCAGCGTCACAAACATCACGCCCTTGGCCGTTGGGGGTCGTTGGCGAATCAACACCAACCCCACCAGCGCCACCCGCGAACCGGCCGCGGCTTGTTTAAACTCCGCGTGCGTGACGTAGGGATGTTGAAATCGAGCGACGCGTTCACGCAGCAAGGCCAGCGGATGACGCCCAACGCTCAACCCCACACTTTGATAATCCCAAACCACCAGCTGCCCCTCCGTGGGCACGGGCAACAGCGGGGTCCCTTCTTCGTTCAGTTCCCGCTTCGGCCACAACGCGTTCGGCGCCGTTAAACCCAACACCTGCCAAGCCGATTGATGCCGATCGCTGTGCAAGGAGCGCAGCGCACCGGCCGTGCTCAATTTCAACAACTCGGAACGCGACAACGACGCGCGATCGGCCAGTTCCGCAATCGTCGCGATGCCCCCGGACCGCCGCGCCGCCACAATGCGCTCAATGGCCGCAGACGCCAGCCCGCGAATCTGCACCAACCCCAAGCGCAGCGCCGGCGGATCGCCCTCCAAACTCGCCCACGTCTGACTGTGCAACACGTCCACCGGCAAGACCTTCACGCCGTGCGCTTTCGCATCCTGCACCAACTGCGCAGGCCCATAAAACCCCATCGGCAACGAATTCAACAAGGCCGCCGTGAACGCCGCGGGGTGGTGGCATTTCAACCACGCCGACACGTACACCAACAACGCAAAACTCGCGGCGTGCGATTCCGGAAAACCATACTCCCCAAACCCCAAAATCTGCCGAAACGACCGCTCGGCGAAGGCTTCGCTGTACCCGCGGCTCAACAGCCCATGGAACCAGCGTTCCCGCCACTGCTCCAGGCCCCCCTTTTTCTTCCACGCGGCCATGGAGCGACGCAACTGATCGGCTTCCCCGCCACTGAAACCGGCGGCCACCATGGCCAACTGCATGACTTGTTCTTGAAAAATCGGCACGCCCAAGGTTCGTTGCAACACGCCCTGAACGGCTTCACTGGGGTACTCAATCGCTTCTAATCCTTGGCGACGTTTGAGATACGGGTGCACCATCCCGCCTTGAATGGGCCCGGGTCGCACCAACGCCACTTCAATCACCAGGTCGTAAAAGCACTGCGGTTTTAAACGCGGCAACATCGACATCTGGGCGCGCGATTCAATTTGAAAAACCCCCACCGTATCGGCTTTTTGAATCATGCGATAGGTTTGGGGATCCTCGGATGGCACGTCGGCCATGGTCATGGGCGGATGAATGCCATAGGCGTCGTTGATCAAATCAAACGCCTTGCGGATGGCGCTTAACATCCCCAGCCCCAGCACATCGACTTTCAACAGCCCGAGCACGTCTAAATCGTCTTTATCCCATTGAATCACGGTGCGCTCTGGCATGGACGCGTTTTCAACCGGCACCCACTCCGCCAAAGTTCTGCGCGCAATCACAAACCCCCCGACGTGTTGCGACAGATGCCGCGGAAACCCCAACAACTCGCCCGCCAATTTCAGAACGCGCCGCAGACGGGGATGATTGGGCAAGCCCAAGGCCATCCACTCCGCCTCGTCCAGCGATTGGCCGTGCCAACCGCGCAGCGCTTTGGAGAGGTGGTCAATCTCGGCCTCTTTAAAACCGAATGCCTTCGCCACATCGCGCAACGCGGAGCGTGGCCGATAACAAATCACCGTCGCCGCCAGCGCCGCGCGCTCACGACCATAGCGCCGATAAAGGTATTGAATAACCTCCTCACGCCGTTCGTGCTCAAAATCCACATCAATATCGGGCGGTTCGGCTCGTTCTTTCGACAAAAAGCGTTCAAACAACACCGCCATCCGCGCGGGGTCCACCTCGGTGATTCCCAGCGCGTAACACACCGCAGAGTTGGCGGCAGAGCCCCGGCCTTGACACAGAATCGAGCGCGAGCGCGCAAACTCCACCAAATCATCGACCGTCAAAAAATAGGATTCGAATTGCAGTTGCGCAATTAAATCCAGCTCCCGTTCAATGGTCTCGCGCACCGCCCACGGCACCCCGGCGGGATAGCGTCGAGTCAATCCAGCCTCCACTCGCCAACGCAGCCACGACCGTCCGGTGTGGCCGGCGGGCACCAAATCATCCGGGTACTCGTAACGCAAAGAGCCCAGATCAAACTCGCACCGCTGGGCGCATTCCCACGACCGACGCAATTGGTCGGCGCTGAACAAGCGACTGAGTTCCTGACGCGTGCGCAAATGACGTTCGGCATTCGAATGCAATGCGCGTCCGGCCATCGCCAGCGTCTGATGCGAACGAATCGCGGTCACGACGTCCGCCAGGGCCTGGCGTTCGCGGCGGTGAAACCACACGTCTCCAATCGCCACTTCGGCAACGCCGAAATGGGTTGATGCTTGTCGAATGCACGCCGCTTCCGCGTGATCAAAGCCTTGGCGCAAACGACGCACCCCAAACGACAAGCGATCCCCAAACAAGTCTTTGAGATCGCCCAAGGGCCAGCGCGCTGGAGTGGACAGCTCCTCGATTCCGGTGGGCGCGTTCACATGAATCAACGCCAAACAATCGCTCACCGACTGGCGCCACAATCGGCTCAGGTCAAAAACGTAACTGCCTTTTTCAGCCGCACGACGCGTGGCCGTGATCAACTGGCACAACTGCCCATAGCCCTGGCGGTTCATCGCCAACAGGCGAACGCTGACGCCGCAGCGCTCAAACGACGCCCCCACAATCAATCGAATCTGTGGCAAACGCGCGCTGTACGCGCGCACCACTCCCGCAAGAGACGCCTCATCGCTCAACGCCAAGGCGCGATAGCCGAGTTCAGCCGCGCGTTTGATCAATTCTTCCGGGTGTGACGCGCCTTTTAAAAAACTAAAGTTGGAGCACGCGGCCAACTCGGCGTAGTCGATTTCCATCAACCAAACCACCCATGCAGATACCACGCCGACTCGGATTTCAATTCCCGAAACACCCACGCCCGTCGACCCTGCGCCAACTGCACCGTGAAGTAATCGCGCGCCAATGGCGCCTGATCCCACCACCCACTTTGAATGCGCTCGGGCCCATCGATGAACGTCAACGGTCCACCAAGCCAGGGCTTGTGATTTTTAATCAACAACGGCTTGGGCGTTTTCAATAACCACACCGGTCGACGCCCGGTCGCCGGCGTAGGATTCGCCGGCGACGGCAAGGGCAGGTCCGCGCGCCATTCGCGCATCGCCCGTTCCGGGCGATGTTCCGACACCACACAACGGCGCACCACGGCGTCTGCCCCCAAACGGGTTTGCAGGTGGGACAGCCATTGTTGCCAGAGCCGTTCCCGATCCGCCGGCAGCGGCTCGACCCCTGCCAGGGTGTGGGTTTGATCGACCCAACGCAAACGCCCCGAACGCAACTCGATCTGAGCGATCATTCCCGACAACGGCTTTTCAAAATAGCCCGCGCCGCCAACGGTGAGCCAATACACCGGATCCGCCGACACGTCGCGCAACCGCCAGGCCCACCGCACGTGCCCATCGCGATGCCCGAGCCGCCAATACAACTCGCTCACGCCCGCGCTGTGTTTTTTTAAAAAAACCGCCAACTCCGTCAGTAAACGCGCGCACACCGCGCGCACGGCTTGCGCATCCCACAGCGCGTCATCGCCGTGCCACGCGCTTTTAAAACGCAGCGGCTCAACCCACACCCGCCGCGGCGTCGCGGCAACGCCGTAGGCCTCATCCAACCGGTTCAGCCCCTCAAGCCCACCGCGTTGTTTTAAACCTCGCCGCGGCAGACGCCGCACCTGCTGCAGGGTTTTTAAACCCAAACGCTGCAAATCCGACACCCACGCACGTTCGCCCGAGTAGGCGCCAAACTCATCCACGCGCAGCGCATCCAATTGACGCCGCAGCGTCGGTTGATCTAACGCGATGCGCGCGTGCTGGTGCGACAACCACGCCGCGGCCAGTGGAAACGGCGCCACCGCCCAGTGCACGTGATCTGCCGCAAACGCCGTTTCAACCGCCGAGAGCAGCGCTTCTAAACCCCCAAAGAGCTTTAAACTGCCCTGGATTTCCAACAACACGCACTCCGGCGCTTCCAGGCTCACCCAGGGCGAAAAACGCATCGCTTTAAACGCCAAGCGATCTAAGGCTTGCGCCATCGCTTGGGCATCCACGGGCTTGATCTGTAATGCCTCACAGCGCCATTGGGCTTGCGAGAGCGTTAAGCCGCGGTGCACGTTGCAGGCCCGCGCCGCCCGATTGGCGGCTACCACCACGCCCCCCTCAACACACGCCGTGGGGCTTGGTTCCGACTCAAACGCCGCCACGCTCAACTGGTTAAAGCGCAAGGCCAACCACAATGGCGCGCGCCGTGATGAGGGCACTGGTGCCGGCGTCTGTTCTGAAGACTCCACGGCTGATGCGCGCTCCACACCCGAGCGCCCAACGGTGGCCTGTGGGCGTCGCTCTTCTTTAACCGTTCGTACTCGGGAGCGAGGCTGAGCGTGCGGCTCCATCAGATCCGATGCCGCGGGGCGTGCCGGAATGGCCAGCGGCAACTGCAGCGACGCGACGCGTCGTTTGGAGTGTACTCGGCGCATGCGTTTTAAACGCCCCCGACACCGCGGTCGAGACACAGCCGCTCAAACGGCAACACCAGCGTGTCTTTTTTGATGACCGCGCGCGCTTTGAGCACGGTCAACTCCAATCCCAGTGAGGTGGCTCGCAAACGCAGTCGCAATGCCGCGGGGGAGCGCTGCAACGCCGAGCGTTGAGATCGCCACAACACACACAAACTGGTTGTTTTTTGTGCCGCCAACTGCAAACGCCGCAACCAGCGTTCATCCATCGCATCACACCAGGCCAAGCAGCTGGTGCAGTCGGGCGAGCGCAACGATTGCTCCATCGCCCACAACTGGTCTTTGAGTGCGTTCACACGAATCTCCAATAAACGCTCCAAAGGCATTTGAGCGGCCGCTAACGCAGGCGCATACGGCAGATGCGGTGGGTTTATCCAATGACTCCAACCGGTCACTCGCATGGCGCGTTGCACAGCGGGCAGAAGGAGCGACAACTCCCCCCCGCCGACGTCATCCACTAAAAATTCAATCAACACACCGAGCGGCCAACCGCCGCTCGGCAAATAATCATCTAGTTCCGCAAAACCCGTCGCCAAGACGGGCGTTCGTTGCCATCGTGTAATGGACCGTAAAGCCTCGAACGCCTGCATGGAGCACTCACTGTAAGCGTTCGCCTTTGGTGCGCAACACGCCGACCACAACGCCTTCAATCGACATGCTCTGTTCCCGCAGATCCACTCGAATCGGCTCAAACTCCGTGTTCTCGGGCAACAGCCACACCACCGTCCCTTCTTGACGATAGCGCTTAACGGTCACTTCGTTTTCCAAGCGCGCGACCACGATTTGACGATTGCGCACCTCAGGCGTGCGATGCACGGCAACCAAATCGCCATCCAAAATGCCGACGTCGCGCATCGACATTCCTTTAACGCGCAACAAATAATGCGGCTGCGGATGAAACAAAGCGGGATCGATTTGATAACGGCTTTCAATATGCTCTTCTGCCAAAATCGGCTGACCAGCGGCCACCCGACCAATCAATGGCAACCCCATTTGATCGCGAATGGTGTCTTTCAAACGAATCCCGCGCGAGGCGCCCGGCACCAATTCAATGACGCCTTTGCGGTTTAAGGTACGCAAGTGCTCTTCCGCCGCATTCGCGGACTTGAACCCCATTTGCTGGGCGATTTCCGAGCGCGTCGGCGGCATCCCGGAGGATTCCATGTGGGCTCGAATAAATTCCAACACTTGTCGTTGCCGTGTAGTGAGATCACTCATCAAACACTCCTTCAAAGAAGACGGGATAAACCCTGTTTAGAATCACAGGTGTAACTATATACAGATTTTCAAAGGATGCAAGAGATTGACCGTGGTTTAAATCAATCGCGTGACTTAAAATCTACAAATTATTGATTTTTATAATATTATTAATGTATGCCGTGGCCATTCGGCTCCCCCATCCCCGCCGTCGCGCGGATTCCGCCTGGATCCGCACGGAGTGGCGCCACAGGCTTCCCGCCCAAGCCACCGCTGCCCCCACCAGCACGGCCTTGCCAACACCGCTCAGTCCAGTCCCTCCAGCGGACTCGAAGTGACGCTAAATATATGATCGCATTAAGGAGAATTGCCAAGTTGTAATAAACCGCACTGGAAAAAGCCTAGGAATTCGGTTACATTACAAGGCTGATGACGCATTGCGTCACCACGTTTTTCAAGCATGCTTTTGTGATTTTTAGGAGAAATTGTCCATGAAGAAATTATTACTCGTCGGTGCCGCCGCCGCTACGATTTTTGCGGCTGGTTGCACGGATCTCAAGCCCATCCAAGCTCAAATTGATGACCTCAAGAGCCAAGTGGCTAAAAATGCAGCCGACACCGCCAGCCTGAAAGCCGGCGTGGACGCTGCCATGAAGGCCGCTCAAGCCGCTCAAAGCGCTGCTGCTCAAGCTCAAACCCGCGCCGACGCGGCGATGGCTTTGGCTCAAGACGACAAAGCCCGCATCGATGCGCTCTCAGCCGAAATGACTGAGAAAATGACCAAAGGCTTCAAGAAAGGTCACGAGAAGTAATCTCGATCGACTCTGGGTTGTTCTGTGAATGCAGAACACGCGTTGAGAGTCACTAAAAACCCCACCTGAAATTCAGATGGGGTTTTTTTATGCCCGTCTCAAACGCGCACGGAAAAAAACGACCCGATGGCCGACGCGGCAGCGCCCCACTAGCGCAGGGCGGGCACGCTGACCGCGGTGGCAATTCCAGAGGCTTCCTTAAAAGCCACTTCGCCTTTTTCCCAAACAATTTCGCCCACCGCGTGGTGATTGGCCACCTGGCGAATTCGTCGATTGAGATCTAAGGGCGTGGGTCTGATGATCGCGCCGCTGGTCATCATCAACGCCGGATGAACCTCCACCCAAACCTGACCGTCCGCCACCCCGACTTTAATCGGCTCATTGACCAAACGCACTGGGGTATCCACCGCCACCATCTTAAACAACGCCTCGATGTTTTCCGGATACAAACGCATGCATCCGTGCGTGACGTCCATGCCCACGCCGTCTGGGTTGTTGGTGCCATGAATCATATACGCGCCACCCGGGATCGCCAAACGCATGGCAAATTGACCCAATGGGTTATCGGGGCCGGCTTTGACCACTTTCGGTAAGGGATCGCCTTTTTCTTCGTGTTCTTTGCGCACCGACTCCGGGGGGTGCCAATCTGGATTTTTGATTTTGGACTGAATCTTCGTGAGCCCAATCGGCGTCGACCAATCCATTTTGCCCACGCTCACTGGAAAGGTAATGACTTCCCGAGGCTCGTTGCCGTTGGGCTTCGGGAAGTAATACAGACGATGCTCCGGGAGATTGACCACAATCCCCTCCTTGGGCGCATCGGGCAGAATGCGTCGCAGTGGCAACCGCACAATGGTGCCCGCTTTGATTTTGAACGGATTCAATTTTGGGTTGGCGTTTTCAACCTCTTCAAACCCCAAACCGAACTCGCGCGCGATTTGAATCAGCGTGTCGTCTTCTTGCGCTGGGATCTCTTGGTACTCACCAATGACGTTTCCGGATTCCGGCAACCGCCATACGGAGGCGTGTCCAGTGTGGCTCATCCCCACACCCAGCATCAGCGCCACGCCCCAGGCGGCGCGTTTTAATGGAGCATACCGCGACATGTGCAACACCCGAAATTAGAACCGAACCAGCGCCGATCCCCACGTGAAGCCGCCGCCAAACGCTTCCAGCAACAGCAACTGCCCGGGCTTAATGCGGCCATCCCGAACCGCCGTATCCAAGGCAATCGGCACGCTGGCCGCCGAGGTATTGCCGTGCTGATGAACCGTCACCACCACTTGTTCCATGGGCAGCGATAATTTTTTAGCCGCCGCGGCGATGATGCGGTAGTTGGCCTGATGGGGCACCAACCAATCAATCTGATCTTGAGTGACGTGAGCCTTCGCCAAGGTTTGGTCCACGAGCTTGGACAGGGTGTTGACGGCCACTTTAAACACTTCGTTGCCTTTCATCGTCAACGCCGCTTGTTCACCCGCACGCAAGCGATCGAAGCCATGCGAAATGCCCAATGGATAGCTCAATAAATCTCGATACTGCCCATCGGCCGAGACAATCGTCGTCAAGATACCCGGTTCTGCCGAGGGCTTGAGAATAACCGCCCCGGCGCCGTCGCCAAACAACACGCACGTGGCGCGATCGTTCCAATCTAAAATACGCGTCAAACACTCCGCCCCAATGACCAAGGCGCATTTGGCTTCTTCAAGACGGATGTATTTATCCGCCGCCGACAAGGCGTACATGAAACTGGAGCACGCGGCCTCAATGCTGAACGCTGGGGTGTCGTGAATCCCCAAGGCCGCCTGCACGATCGTCGCGACGTTCGGAAAGACCACATCCGGCGTCGTCGTACCGACCACGATTAAGTCAATCTCGTCCGCGCTCACCTGCGCCATCTCCATCGCACGGCGTGCGGCGGCTAAGGCCAGATCGGAGGTCGCTTGCTCGGGGGCTGCGATGTGGCGCCGCTCAATGCCGGTGCGCGTTCGGATCCATTCATCGGTGGTGTCGACCATACGCTCGAGTTCGTGATTGGTCAGCACGCGCTCGGGCAAATACGATCCAGTCCCCACAATTTTCGAATAAACGCTCATGACACTTCCTGTAAGCCAAGACCGCCAAGGCCTTGACGAATATGGTACGGCACTTGAGCGTTGACCTGCCCGAGCGCTTCTTTAATCGCATAGCCAAACGCCATTTCATCCGCGCTGCCGTGGCTTTTGACCACCACGCCATTGAGGCCCACGAACACCGCCCCATTGTAGCGTCTTGGATCCAATCGATCCTTAACGGCATTTAATGGAGCCATGGCCGTGATCGCCGCCATTTGGCGTAAGGGGTGGCGGGTAAACTCTTCTTTGAGCACCCCCATGATCATCTTGGCCAAGCCTTCCATGGATTTTAGGCTCACGTTGCCGGTAAAGCCGTCGGTCACAATGACGTCCACCTCACCACTTAAAATCTGATCGCCTTCGACAAAGCCAATGTAATTCAAGGGCTGGGAGGCCAACAACTCGTGCGCGGTTTTGACCAACGGGGTGCCTTTAATGTCCTCGTGGCCAATATTCAACAAGCCCACTTTCGGCTGATGCACGCCCGCGCCTTGCGCCACACAGTGCCCCATCAGCGCAAATTGCACCAGTTGCTCCGGCGACGCCTGGCTGTTCGCGCCCAAATCCAACATCCACGACTGGCCTATGAAGGTGGGCATGGCCGAAATAATGGCCGGACGATCGATGCCGTCGATGGAATGGAGCACAAAATGCCCCATCCCCATGAGCGCACCGGTGTTGCCGGCACTCACCGCGGCATGGGCACGCCCCTCTTTGACCAGGTCGATGGCGACGCGCATCGAGGAATCTTTTTTATGCCGTAACGCGTCTCGAGGCGCTTCGTCCATCGCCACCACGTCGTTGGCGTGAATGACCTCGATGCGCTCTAAATCACTGGGCAGAATGCGTTCCAAATACGGCACGATGGCCTCTTCGCGCCCCACCAGAAACAGCCGCAACGAGGGCTGTTCGGCGAGCGCTTTTAAAGACGCGGGAACGCAGACGGCGGGGCCGTGATCCCCGCCCATAGCATCGATGGCCAGTATGGGTGCCGACACGATTAGCCTGTCAGGCGGTTATCGGACGATTCGACAACAACCTTACTCTTGCGGTTCGGCCGCAGGCGCAATCACTTGTCGACCACGATAATACCCGTCACGGCTGATGCGGTGACGACGATGGGTTTCGCCAGTCTTGGCATCCACCGACAGCGCCGGCGCGCTCAAATGATCGTGCGAACGGTGCATGCCGCGCTTACTGGGAGTCTTACGGCTTTTCTGAACGGGCATGATTAATCTCCTTCAATCCTTAACGTTTCATTGCGCTGCGCAGTTCTTGGAACGGCCGCGTGGTTTTGGCAGACGAGCGTGTGCTGGCCGAACTTTTGGTGGTCACGGGCATGGGGCGACGCAAACCACACTCAGCGGGCGTGGCGTGCATCGGCACCAACGGCAGCGCCAACAACAACTCATCTTCAACAAATTCAGTCAAATTAATGCGACCGCCCGGAGCCGTCACGGCATCGTATTCATCCGGCACGCGGCCCGCCTCGGCGTCACGGCCCACAAAGGCCACTCGCACCGGCGATTCAAACGGCGACTCAAATTCCTTCATGCACCGCTGACAGGTCAACCAGGCGCGCCCTCGCACTGCCCCTTCCAAGGCCGGATAAGCGCCCGCCCGGTGAAACCGGAAATCAGCGACAGCCACCCCTTCCGGGCGCGCTAGGTTATCCTTCACCCGTGCGAAGGAATCGATCGGAAAATGACGCTCCAGGCGCACGGCTTCCGCCGCCAGCTGTGATACGTCAATGACAGGTAATAATGTGTTGGACATAGAACCATGTATGATAGTCGGTTAATGCCCATCTGTCAAAATTCTAATCACCCGCAAGGTCTTGAATTTTCAACTGTTGCGTCCAGGTTTTTGTGAAAAATCCGCAATTTCCCCTGATTCTGGCCTCAAGTTCCCGTTACCGGGCCGAACTTTTGTCGCGCCTGGGGTTAGCTTTTGTAAGCTTGTCGCCCGACCTCGACGAAACCCCCCGCCCGGCGGAATCGCCGCGGGCCTTAACCGAGCGCTTGGCCTACGACAAAGCCCACGCCCTACTGACGCGCCATCCCGATGCGGTGGTCATCGGTTCCGATCAAACCGCCGCCTTGGGCGCCATGAGCTTGGGCAAACCGCTGACGGTGGAGCGCGCCGTCGCGCAACTGCATCAATTGTCGCAACAAACCGTTGTTTTTCACACCGCCTGGACGGTCTTGAGCGCCACCCATTGTGTCCGCGGCGTCGACGACACCACCGTGCGCTTCAAATCCTTAAGCGATCATCAAATCCGTCGCTACATTGAATTGGAGCAACCGCTCGATTGCGCGGGAAGCTTTAAATCGGAAGGCTTAGGGGTGGTGTTGTTCGAATCGATTCAATCAAACGACCCCACCGCATTGATCGGATTGCCCTTGATTGCGGTGGCCAAGGCCTTAAGCCAATTCGGTTTAGACCCTCTGGCCTGAGGGAGCGATCTAAGACCCGAAGGTCACTCCGGTTAAGCCGTAGCGTTTGGCCAACTCACCCAAGGCGTTGATTTGCGATTGCTCCAAGTGCGTGGTGGCATCGGTGCACATTTCCAAATCGTTCAAAAGGCCATCGCCCACGTCGTAGATCCAACCGTGAACGGTCAGCGCCTGACCCCGATCCCACGCGTCCTGCACCATCGTGGTTTGGCACACATTCGCCACCTGATCAATCACATTAAGCTCGCACAGCATTCGCTCTTGAGTCCCCAAATCAGACGGTTGCTCGACCAGTTTCTGGTGACGACGCTTGACGTCTTGTATGTGACGCAACCAGTTATCGATCAACCCCAGACGTTGCTGACGCATGACCGAGGCAATGCCGCCACAGCCGTAATGACCGCAGACAATGATGTCGGTGACTTTCAACACGTCCACCGCGTATTGAATCGTGGACAAGCAATTCAGATCGGTGTGCACCACCACGTTTGCAACGTTGCGATGCACGAACATTTCACCCGGCAAAATGCCGACAATTTCGTTGGCGGGAACGCGCGAGTCCGCACACCCAATCCACATGTACGGCGGCGCTTGTTGATGCTTTAGAGTTTTAAAAAAATCCGGTTTGTGATCAATCGTTGCCTGAGCCCATTGCCGGTTATTATCAAAGAGTTTTTTGAGGGTTTTCATCGCATCGATTCGTCTTTGCCGTCACTGCACGGAATTATAAAGGGTTTTCAACTCCTCGCCCGCTTCACGGATTCCAACCCGCCGCGTCAGCGCGACCGCCGTCCCCCTCGAAACGCGCGCTCGGCCTTTTGAGCGCTGGCTTGTTTGCGATACTGCGCCAACCGTCCCAGCGCTTGATTGAGGTCCTCCGGCAAGGGCTGACTGACGTCAAAGGTTTTGCCATTCGGCCACTCAAAGGACAAACTTTGCGCGTGTAAAAATAAACGCTCCACGCCCAACTGTTTGATCTGCTCGTTAAAGTCGTGATCCCCATAGCGATCGTCGCCGGCGAGGGGATGTCCCACAAACGCCGCGTGCACGCGAATCTGGTGGGTTCGACCCGTTTCAATTTTGACTTCCATCAAGGTCGCTAAGGACCCGAAAAAATCGACCGGCCGGAAATTGGATTGCGCCTCTTTCCCCTGCTCGCCCACCCGCACTTTGCGCAAACCCGACACGCGCGCCTCGGTTAATAAAGGCGCATCAATGCGTTTCTCGCCCAGATTCCACGGGCCTTTGACCAAGGCCAAATAGCGTTTTTCAATCAACCCATCGCGCAACAGTGCGTGCAAATCAATCAGCGCGCGGCGATGTCTGGCCACCAACAACAAGCCACTGGTGTCCCGATCCAAACGATGCGCCAACTCCAATGTTTCGCGAGGGCGTGACGCGCGCAAGGCTTCGATCACCCCAAAATCCAAGCCACTGCCTCCGTGCACCGCCAACCCCGAGGGCTTGGCAATCACCAACACGTCGTCGTCTTCAAACACCAGCGCCGATTCCACCACGCGCTGTAAGCGATCCGGCACCCGCTTGGGTTGATCGTCGTTGGTTTGGGTCAATGGCGGCAAACGCACCACATCGGTGGCGCTCAAACGCGTCTCGGGTTTGGCTCGGCCTTTGTTGACGCGCACCTCGCCCTTTCGAACGATGCGATACAACTTCGATTTGGGAATGTCTTTAAACCGCTTGACCAGCCACGCGTCTAAACGCTGGCCGTCCCCACCCGCGCCCACTTCCACCAAGGTCACTTTGGACGGAACGGGCGCCGCCGCCGGCTTGGCGGAAACCTCTGGATTACGGCCGCCAAACTCCCGCGCCACCGCCGATCGCTCGTCGCGCTTGGCGCGCTCCCGAAGGGGTGCAGCGCTTTGGGCGCCATGGGCCTTGGCCGCGCCGGCGCGCCCGCGCCGGTCCGTGCTTTTGACCGGTCGGCGTACGCCGGGCGTGCGCACCGGTTTGTCGGCCGACACATCTGGGACTCGACGTCCCCGTTTGGGCGCAGCTTTAGGTGATCTCAAGGGAAAGCCTCTCCATACGGCGTTGGCGGAACTGGGGTCGCGCGTGGGGCAATTTAGACCCCAAATCCTCGCACCGACGTTGCCAACACCTCTTTTACATCGCGATACTGTAACAGACAAAGCCCTCAAGAACCCAATGGACGGCCGCCTTTTTGCTGCTAAGCAATTGTTTTTTTTATCCTTACGGGTTAGACTGGGGTCTGTTTGGGATAAACCCCCGAACATGGCGTGACCAAACTGACACCTCAACTATTGAGTGAATGGAGTTCAGGTCATGGGTGGGTGATTCATGATCACCAGAGTTTTTTTGCCGATGACAGGGTGTTGCTGGCAATGCCAGTGACGGAGGGATTCCCCCCCCAGTCAACGGGAACGGATAGGATTCAGGGCGCAAGGATTCAGACACGTTGTTCGACTTCAAGATTCGAACAACCGCGTGACTAAGTCTAAGCCTCTGTTTATGCAAGCGATGCTGACATTTTTATTTCTCATTTGGCCCCAGCGAGTCGCCGCTCTATTCCTCATTCCTTTTGATGCGTTTATGCGCCCTGAGTCGGCTTGGGCCAAAATCCAAGTAGGACACCATGAAAAGAATGCTCATCAACGCGACGCAGTCGGAAGAACTGCGCGTAGCCCTCGTCGACGGTCAAAAGTTATACGACCTATCAATCGAGATTGCCTCTAAAGAACAGAAAAAGGCCAACATCTACAAAGGGCGCATCACCCGACTCGAACCGAGTCTGGAAGCCGCGTTTGTGGATTACGGCAGCCAACGCCACGGCTTTCTTCCCCTGAAAGAAATCTCCCGCGAGTACTTTAAGAACAGCTCGGGCCGCAACAACATTCGAGACCTGTTAAACGAAGGCCAAGAACTCTTGGTTCAGGTCGAAAAGGAAGAGCGCGGCAATAAAGGCGCGGCGCTGACTACCTTCATCAGTTTGGCCGGACGATTTTTGGTGCTCATGCCGAATAACCCGCGTGCCGGGGGCGTGTCGCGCCGCATTGAAGGCGAAGACCGAGACTTGACGCGTGAAGCCATGGAAGGCTTAACCATTCCCGACGGCATGGGCGCGATTGTGCGCACCGCCGGCGTCGGTCGCAGCACGGAAGAGTTGCAATGGGATTTAGACAACCTGCATAAAAACTGGCAGGCCATCAGCGACGCCAGCCGCGAACGGCCCGCGCCCTTTTTGGTCTATCAAGAAAGCGACCCCGTGGCGCGCAGCATTCGCGATTATTTGACCGACGACATTGGCGAAATCCTCATTGATGAACCTCAGGCCTATCAACGGGGCGTGGATTACGTCAAACGCTACATGCCGCCGGAAGCGGCCCGCAAGCTCAAACTGTACGTCGACGAAGTTCCGTTGTTCACCCGCTTTCAGATCGAAGGCCAAATTGAATCCGCGCACACGCATTCGGTGACGCTGCCCTCTGGGGGCAGCCTGGTGATCGATCACACCGAGGCCTTGGTGTCGATCGACATCAACTCGGCCCGTGCAACGCGCGGCGGGGATATTGAAACCACCGCCACCAACACCAACTTGGAAGCGGCCGAAGAGATCGCACGCCAGTTGCGCATTCGGGACTTGGGCGGCCTGATCGTCATCGATTTCATTGACATGGAATCGTCCAAAAACCAACGCGACGTGGAAGATCGCCTCCGCGAGGCGGTTCGCATGGACAAAGCGCGCATCCAGATCGGCAAGATCTCGCGCTTTGGCCTCTTGGAAATGTCGCGGCAACGACTGCGCCCGTCCTTAGGCGAATCGACGCACCTGCCGTGCCCGCGCTGCGAAGGATTGGGAACCATCCGCAGTGTGGAATCGCTGGCCTTAGCCATCTTGCGATTGATTGGGGAAGAGACCCGCAAAGATCGCTCCTCAAAAGTCATTGCTCAATTGCCCGTCGAAGTGGCCACTTACCTGTTTAATGAAAAGCGTGAGTGGTTGCGCGAACTGGAGTCTAAGAACGCCGTCGAAGTGGTCTTGGTGCCGAACCCCCATCTGCAAACGCCGGCCTACACCATTCGCCGCGTCCGTGTGGATGAAGCGGACTTTGCGATCAACACGCAACCGTCCTTCAAAATGGCCGAACAACCGCTCCAGCCAACCGAACTGCAGATTGAAGAGCCCAAAAAACCGGCCGAGGTGGCCGCCGTATCGCCCATTCGCCCAACCGAAGCGGCCCCCTCGCCCAACGTGTGGACCGAACGTCCGGAGCCGACCGCAACCGCGCCCGCGCAACCGTACGAGCAAATTGGCATCTTCAAACGATTCTGGTACTGGTTGTTTGGTACGCCGAAGAAGAAGGACCCACCCCCCAGCCCGCGCGACTCGCGATCCGAAGGACGCTACTCGCGTGACCGTCGTCAAAATCGACACCAACGACGCGACGATCGACGCCCCGACAAACGCGATGACCGCAAGGACAATCCTCGGCATGAGCGCACGGAGCAACGCGCGGATCAACGCCACGACAAATCCAAAAACGAGTCCTCCGATCGCCGTCCGGATCGCCGCGATGACCGTCGCGATGACCGCCGTGATGATCGACGAGACGATCGCCGATCGGCCAAACCAGACGCCCGTTCGGATGAGGCCAAGCGCGACGATCATCGTCATCAACACGACCGTCGCCGCCCGCCATTGCCCGCAACGGACGCCGCTGCAGCCGGTGCGCCAATAACACCCGCCGCGCCATCGCCGGCCGCCGGCGCGCATGAACCGCACGCCGCGGAGTCCAGCGATGCGCCACGCGAGGATCGCGATTCTCGCGATCAAAACGATCGTCGTGGTGGTCGTCGTCGTGGCGGTCGTCGCGGCCGTCAACACGGCAACCGTGATCATCACGACGGCGATCAAGCGCCGCGTGACCCAGAGTTTGGTGCCGCCCCAGGGGCCCCCGCGGCGCAATCGCCGTCGTCGAACCCTGCCGGGAATTCCGAGGATTCGCGGCGCGGCCGACCGTCGCATTGGCGCCATCGGCCCCAGGTCGATGTGTCCACGCCGTCGTTCAACGCCCCCACCACCTCTCCGCCTGCGCTTGAGGTGAACGTGCCGCCGACGGTCCTGCTGGAGCGTTCGATGAGCGCACCGGTGAGCGCTGCGCCCGCAACGCCCTTGGTGGCGATGGAAGCCCCCACCCGCTTAGGCGCTCACACCGTGGCGGTGACACCGGCTCAAACCCCCACCGTGGTGGAACCGGTTAAAAGCGCGCCGGCGATGATGAGCACCAGCATTCAATCGCCCTTAGATCCCAAAGACGTCACGCCCACCCCCTGGGACGGCTCGAAATCCTAATGGGTTTTTTTGGGGCGGGTTAAACGCGGATCGGTGAGAGGACTCACCCTCCGCGTCCTGGCGTGCGCATCGGCGCACGCCTGAGGCTTAGAGGGTTGTCAACGCCGCGGTGACCGCTGGCCACAGCAAGTCGATCATCAACTCAAAATCATCCACGGTTCCGTAATACGGATCCGGCACGTGCGTATAGCCACAGTGCGGCGTCCACTTCAAAATGAGGTGTACTTTGTGATGCGTGTGCGGCGGCAAAATGGCCAAGGCATCGCGATGGTTTCGATCATCCATCACCAAAATCAAATCAAAATTCTCGCCATCCGCGGCCGTCAGTCGACGCGCCCGGAGTCCAGACAGGTCGATCCCACGCCGCTTGGCAACGGCGACGCTTCGCGGATCAGGCGCCGCGCCGACGTGATAACCATGCGTGCCCGCGGAATCCACCGTCAGATCTAAACCCCGCTCCCTGGCCCGCAAGCGCGCAATGCCCTCGGCCACCGGCGAGCGGCAAATATTGCCCATACACACCATCAAGACGGATTTCATGAGCGACGATCTCCGCGATTCCCAAAAAAAATTCGGCCATCACACCGGGGTCTACAAGCTGCGGCCAACAATCACCACGCCAATCACAATCACGCCAATGCCGATGAGCTTTTGCACCGACAAGGGTTCGCCGAATAAATAATAGGCCGCAAAGGCATTGACCACATAGCCAATCGACAACATCGGATAGGCGACGCTGACGGGCACGCGCGCCAGGGCCATCATCCACACGCCGACGCTCACCACGTAACACACCAAGCCCACAAAGACATGCCACTCCAAGCCCACCACCAGCACGTTCTGCCACGGCTTTGACCAATCCAAGGCCATGGACTTTAAGGCCGTCACGCCGGCCTTGAGCAACAACTGGCCCGCGGCGTTGAGCAAGACCCCCGCCAAAATAAATCCAAAACTGACTGCATCCACGGCGTCACTCCCTCACGTTAAACAGTGCCGATTGCGATCCAAACAGGCCAACCCGGCCGATCACGTGCCCGCGAGGATCGCGCTCACTCGCTTCAAATCCTCCGGCGTGTCCACGCCCGGACCGGGCTCTTTACTCGCCTCGCTGACCACAATCTTCATGCCGTGTTCCATCACGCGCAGCTGTTCCAACTGCTCGGTCATTTCCAACGGCGTGGGCGATAGGTCCGCAATTTTTTGTAACCACCGCATGCGATACGCGTACAACCCTATGTGCCGACGCGCGTGCGCGTACACGCGGTTGTCTTTGAGCTGGTGACGCATGGCGTCGCGCGGCCAGGGGATGGGGGCGCGTGAAAAATACAAGGCCTGTTCATTCTGAGCGCGAACCACTTTGACGACGTTGGGATCCTGCCAATCGCCCTCGTGGCGAATCGGCGTGCACAGCGTGGCGATCGCTGCATCGTCGTGTCGGGCCAGGCACTCGGCCACTTGATGAATGTTCTCCGGCTCCACCAGGGGCTCATCGCCCTGAACGTTCACGACGATTTGCGAGTCCTCCAAGCCCAACAAGCGCGCCGCTTCCGCCAAGCGATCCGTTCCGGAGGGGTGATTGGGATCGGTGAGGATGACCTCGGTGGCGTGCGCTTTGACTACGGCGGCGATGCGATCGTCATCGGTGGCCACCACCACCCGTGCGGCCGCGGTGCGTTTGGCGCGCTCAATGACGTGCGCAATCATGGGCTTCCCGCCGATCCGCTCCAACGGCTTACCGGGGAATCGGGACGAGGCAAATCGAGCCGGGATGATGATGACGTAGTTCATTGTAAGGCGACGTCCGTGGCCGGCAGATCGATGGCCTCTTCGCGCAACAAAATGGGCATGCCCTCGCGAATGGGATAGGCCAACCGCTCCATGGTGCAGACCAGGTCCGTCACCACGGTCGGTCGACTGGCGTCGCGGCGCGCAAAGAGCAGTTTGGCGCGGCAACTGGGGCACACCAACAGTTCGGATATTCGTTGATCCATCGTTAACCTCTCACTTGCCACAACCCCAGCAACATCGGCCGCGCTTGCTCTTCCGCCGCCGGATCCAGCTGCGCCGTCACTCTTAGAAAATACCACGCGTCACCGATGGGCTGATCCTTCGGACATTTTACGGCATCTTTTTCAGTCATCACCCAGGTTTGGGCGAACGCGGCGGGGTTCTGTGACAAACTCCAAGGCGCGTGATCGGCCAAGGGATGGCGCTCCACCTCAAGCGCGAGCCCTTCTAGGGTCTTGAAAAAGCGCTCCGGATCGCCCATCCCCGCCAAGGCCCGCACGGCTTGTCCCGACAAATGCGCCAACGGAAAAACCGCCCCATCGCGCAGGCGCACCCATTCGGTCGGCACCAAGCGCATCGGCCATTCCCCTTCCTGGGCCGTTGCGCCATTGCATATGCGCGCGTCCACCGACCGCAATCGCTTCAAACCCTCGCGCAACGGCCCCGCCGGCAATAACCAACGGTTGCCAAAACGTCGCCGGCCATCGATCACGACCCACTCGAGGTCACGCGCCAATCGCCAGTGCTGCAATCCATCATCACAAATGATCACATCGACGTGGTTGGCCAACCAGCGCGCTCCGGCAACTCGGGCCCGAGCCACGCACACCCGAGCGTTGGTGCGCCGGGCAATGAGCACCGGTTCATCCCCCACCTCGGTCGGGTCGGAGTCGGCGTGCACCCACACGGGGCCGCGGACCGATCCCCCGTAGCCGCGACTCAAGACACCCACGTTCAAACCCAACTGCGCAAACCACTCCACCAACCAAATGGTCAGTGGCGTCTTCCCGCTGCCACCGACCGTGAGGTTGCCGATGACCACCACGGGTTTGCCCACGGCGATGGGCTTGCCCCAAAAACCAATTTGAATGAGTCGCGCCCGAATGCCAATAACGATGGCGTAGAGCAGCGTCAACGGCCACAGCAATACCGGACCCCAGGCGCTGTTCCACAGGGTGTCGATCCAAGTGGCGCGCGCTGCGCTCACGCGTTGACCTTAAACTGCAAACGGTGCAACGCCGCGTAAGCGCCTTGTGCCGCCAGCAGACTCTCGTGGGTGCCCAACTCAATGAGCTTGCCCTCTTCCATCACGACAATCGCATCCGCGGTTTCAATGGTCGACAAGCGGTGGGCGATAATGAGCGTGGTTCGGTCTTTCATCAACGTCTCCAGCGCGTGTTGAATCGCCCGCTCCGACTCGGTGTCCAACGCCGATGTGGCCTCGTCCAAAATTAAGATCGGGGCATTTTTCAACAACGCGCGCGCGATCGCGATGCGTTGCCGCTGGCCGCCGGACAGCAACACGCCGCGGTCGCCCACCGGCGTCTCCAGCCCTTGCGGCAACTCGCGCGCAAACTCCATCACGTACGCCGCTTCCGCCGCCTTCAACACCGCCTGCGGATCGGCTTGCGTGTTGAAGAGGATGTTGTCGTAGATCGACCCATTGAGCAACACGACTTCCTGACTGACTAAGGCGACTTGTTCGCGCAGCGAATGCAAGGTGTAGGAGCGCACGTCGACGCCATCGATTTTAACCGCGCCCGAGTCTGGGTCATAAAAGCGCGGCAAGAATCCCACCAAGGTGCTTTTGCCGCTGCCCGAACGCCCGACGATCGCCACGCGCTGACCTTTGAGCACGCGAAAACTAACCCCATCCACGGCCAGGCGTTTATCCGGATAGGCGAAGCGAATGGCTTCAAACTCCACCGTCTCCACCGCGCGGATGAGCACCAAAAGACCGCGATCTTCTTCCGGAACGGCGTCAATGATCTCAAACAAACTGCGGCCCGCTTCAATGCCCTGCTGCAAGGGCCCAAACACTCCCACCAAACGCCGCAGCGGTTGCGTCAATCCCAGCAAGGCGCCTAAAAAGGAGACAAAACTGCCGACCGACAAGTTGTCGTACAACACGCGCTGGATCGCCAGGTACATGACCCCGGCCAAGGCGATTGAGGCCACAAATTGCACCACGGGGTTGGATAAGGCGCGCGCGCGCATCAACTTCATGTTGTGGCGACGGTTTTCATCGTTGACCTTATCAAAGGCCTTTGACTCAAACGCTTGCGCGTTGAACACTTTAATTAAGCGCTGACCATCCAAGGCCTCTTTAGCAACGCGCGTCACATCGCCCATTGAATTTTGAATGCGCGCGCTGTAGCGCCGAAACGCGCGATTAATGGCGCCCAACAGCACCACGATGCCCGGCGCCGCCACCAACGCGCCGACGGTTAAGGTCGCGTTCAAATACAACAACCAGCCCAACAACCCGACGATCGTCAGCGTGTCGCCAATTAAAACCTTGGCGGAATCCGCCACCGCTTGCGCCACGAGTTCCGAGTTGTAGGTGATTCTGGAGAGCAAGGCGCCACTGGTGTTTTGGTCATAGTATCGGCTGGGCAAGCGCATCAAATGATCAAAGGTCTCGCCGCGAATCGATTTGATCATGTATCGGCCGACGTAACCCGTTCCGTACACCGCCAAATAATCGCCAATCGATCGAATCGCAAATAAAAACACGATTCCCGCCGGCACAAACACCAACACCGCGCGATTTTTTTCAATGAACGCGCCGTCAAAAAAGTTTTTGAGCAAATAGGCGTTGCCCAAATCCACCGAACCAAACATCACCATGCCCAACACCCCCACCAACGCCATTGGCCAATGGGGCGTGGCGTATCGCAACAAACGACGATACAACTGCCAGGGCGACAATTCGGGCGTGACCGCCCGGGGTTGAGAATCGGTGCTAAAGGCGTGTGGGGTAGTCATTAAATCGGTGTCCGTTCAAGGCTCTCTCGGCAATCGGCGCGATGCAACATCATAACCGAGGCCTGAGTTTGCCATCCTCCAAAAGAACTGTTTTTCCAAGCCGTGCCGCAATTCGTTCGTCGTGGGTGACGATGACCAAGGCCGAACGATAGGTTCGATTGAGATCCAGCAGAAGTTCCAACACCCGTTCGGCGTTTTCGCGATCTAAATTTCCCGTCGGCTCGTCCGCCAACACCAAAGATGGATTGGTGACCAAGGCTCGCGCCAAAGCCGCGCGCTGCCGCTCCCCACCGCTGAGCGCCTTGGGACGATGGTGAAGCCGTTGCTCGAGACCCACTCTGGCCAGCAACTCCGTGGCGCGCGCTTTGGCGTCGCGCACACTGGTGTGGCGAATCAATAAGGGCATCATGACGTTTTCAAGCGCGCTGAACTCGGGCAGCAAATGATGAAACTGATACACAAAACCGATGTGGCGATTGCGCCAGTCGCCCAATTGCGCCACACTCAACGTCGCCAGATCAACGCCCGCAATCTTGACCGTTCCCGCCGTCGGGGCGTCCAGACCACCCAAACATTGCAAGAGCGTGGTTTTACCAGAACCCGAAGCCCCCACAATCGCCAAACTCTCCCCAGCTCCCACGACCAAATGGAGCGCTTTCAAAATCTCCAAACGCGACCCGCCTTCCACAAAGCTTTTGTCGACGTCGATGGCTTCCAATACCCAAGATTCAGTCATGCTTCAAACTCTCTGCTGGCTTTAGGCGAGCGGCGGTCAACGCGGGCAACAGCGTCGCGCCGAGCCCCAATACCAACGCCAACCCCACAATCCAAATCGTATCCATCAAGCTTAACACCACCGGCAACTCGTCGATCGAATAGACCCGTGGATCCACTAAAATCAGCCCGAATTGGCTTTGCACCCAACCGACCAACGCGGTCAAATAGTGGCCCAGCGTCACGCCCAAACCAAGACCCAACACCACCCCGATGGCGGTAATCGCCAGCCCTTGCCAGACAAACACTCGAGCCAGCGAACCAGGCGATAAGCCCAAGGTCCGCAAAATCGCCACCTCACGCTGCTTCTCACGGACCAACATCATGAGCATGGCCACCATATTAAACGCCGCCACCGCCAACACCAACGCGAGCAACACCCGCAAAATGCCTTTGGTGGTTTGGATGGACCGGAAGACGTTTTCATGGGAGCGCGACCAATCGGTCACGTAGTAGCCGCCGCCCAAGGCCACCGCGAGTTCGTGAATTCGCGGCATCGCTTCCCAAGGGTTTTGCCACTCGACGTTCAGACCCGTCGGCTGGGTGAGTTGAAATAAGCGCATGGCGTCGTTGATGTTCACGACCAGCAGATGCTGATCCAATTCGTACAACCCCGAATGCAGGATTCCCACCACCGTGAATTGCCGAACGCGCGGCATCAAGCCGACGGGCGTCACGCTGCCCGCGGGCACCGCCAGCGTAATTTTATCCCCCACCGTGACCCCCAATTGCGTGGCCAGTTGCTCGCCCAGCAAGGCTTGAAATCGCCGCTCGGACAGCGCCTTCAACTGCCCACGCACCACGTGGGACTGCCACATGGGGTTGGCCTGCTCGCGACCGACGTCCACGCCGCGAACCCAAACCGCACTGACCGCGTCCCCGCGCACCGCCAGGGCTTTGGATTCAACCGTTCCCGCAACCCTGAGCACGCCGGGCTGCTTCTCCACCACGGGCAATAAGACGTTGAGATCGAGCGTTTGATCTTCCGTTGGGCTGAGCGTCGATTGTGGGGTCATCGCCAACAAGCGATCTTGCAATTCACGCTCAAATCCATTCATGACGCCCAACACCACTAAGAGCACCGCGACACCAATGGCGATGCTCAACACGCCAATGGTGGAAATCATGGATAAGAAGCCGCGCGGCTGAGAGCCTTTTAGGAACCGTCGCGCGTACCACCACTCCAAGCGCCACAGCGCGGCGTTCGGACGCCGTGAATGAGGGCTATTGATCATAGCGCAACACCTCCGACGGCAGCGTTCGCGCCGCGCGCCGGGCCGGCAACACGGTTGCGAGGAAACTCATTCCCAAACTGAGCGACAACACCAACACCACATCACCGGCTCGCACCTGCGAGGGAATGGTGGTGATGTAATACACGTCGGAGGATAAAATCTGAAAATGAAATAAGGTCTCAATTGCATTGGCCACTTGCCCCGCGTGCGTGGCCAGCAGCACACCGAGCGCCAAGCCCGCGAGCGCCCCACCCCAGCCGATGATGAGGCCTTGCAACATGAATATCCCTTCGATGCCTTCGGGCCGCAGCCCCAGTGTTCGCAACACCGCAATGTCCAAACGCTTGGAGCGCACCACCATGATGAGCATCGCGATGACGTTAAAAATCGCCACGATCACAATCAAGGACAAGATGACGGTCATCATGATTTTTTCAAGGTGAGTGGCCCGAAAGTAGGTGGCGTTGTCTAAGGTCCAATCGCTCACACTCACCGCATCCGACAAGGCCCGTTGCGCCCGAACTCGAAACGCCATCGCGGCTTGAGGATCGGTTAAGCGCACGCGCGCCACCTGCTTGGCGTGGGGCGCCAATTGATCCACTTCGTCCCGGGAAGCGATGGCGTACACCCCATCGGTCTCCGACAACCCCGCCTCAAATTGTCCCGCCACGCTCCACTGCGCCAGATGCGGAGTGAGTTCGCCATCGTCTTGACTCTCCGGCACCAAAACGGTCACCGGCTCTGACGCGCTGACGCCCAAGGTCTCCGCCAATTCACGGCCCAATATGACCGAGCCGGGCGCAACGCCAGCGGCCCCATTGGCGCCTTCCACCAGATGCGCCGACAACGCGCTGATCTGATTTTCTTCGTCCCAGCGGATGCCCCGCAATTTGGCGGGTTCCATGCTTTGTCCGTGCACCAACAGCGCATCGGAGACCGAGCTGACCGCCACACCGGCGACTTCCGTTTGCTGCGACAGCCAGGCGCGCACCCGCGCCTCCGTTGCCGGATTGCGATGCGACCATTCGATCGTCACGTGGGCGTTGATGCTGGCCAAGCGTTCTCGCGCTTCGGCTTCGAAGCCATTCATCACCGACAAAATACACAATAACGCAGCCACGCCCAACGCGATGCCGATCGTCGACATCACGCTGATGAACGTCACGAACGCCCCGCTTTCACGAGACCGGACGTATCGCCACGCAATCTGAAATAACAGCCCAAAACGCATGCTGTATTAAAACATTTTCAGCGCCTCCCTGGCCATCCTTTTTCACAAAACCCTTAAAAAAACTGCACGACGTCAATCCCATCCTGCGCGCAAACACAAACCGGTTCTGTCGATCATGCGGTTTTGCTACACTACGCGCCCGTGCCGGCTTAGGACTTTGGCCACTTGGCTATTCGATCTGAGATTCCATTGTGTTAACGATACCCACTCCGAGCCCGCCAACATCCAAACTCACCCTGGGTGGCCTACGCGGCAGTTGTCGCGCCTTGGCTATTGCGACGCTGGCGGAACAATCGCAACACCCCTTGCTGGTGATCACCGAAGACGCTCGCGAGAGTGAACGCTTAGAACACGAACTGGCCTTTTTTACCCACCAGCCGGTGGTGGTGTTTTGGGACACCGAAACCCTGCCCTACGATCCATTTTCGCCCGCTCAAGAAATCACATCAAAGCGCTTAAAAGCGCTGTCGACGATCAGCCAATTAACCCGTGGGGTCATCATTGCTAGCCTCGATGGCCTGGCGTTGCGCTTGCCTCCGAAATCGTTTTTAACCGCGCGTTCATTGGAGTTGCGCGTAAACGCGCACCTCCACATGAACGACTTTCGCCAACAGCTGAGCGACGCGGGCTACGCAAACGTCACTCAAGTCGGCACCCCCGGTGAATTTGCAGTGCGCGGTTCCATTGTCGATTTGTGGCCCATGGGCAATGCCCATCCGGTGCGAATTGATTTGTTTGACGAGCAAATCGAATCGCTGCGTTATTTTGATCCGGACAGCCAACGCTCCTTGGAATCGATCACCGAACTGGTGTGCTTGCCGGGCCGCGAATTTGCGTTTGACGCGGAGGCCATCAAATCCTTCCGCTTGCGGTATCGCGAACGATTTGAAGGCGACGTCAACCGCTCGGTGATCTATACCCAAATCAGCAAGGGCCTTAGCGTTGGCGGGATCGAATATTACCTGCCGTTATGGTTTGATGAGCTTGCCAGTTTTTTCGATTACTGCCCCGCCGCCACCATACCGGTGCGTTTAACCGCGAACCTGTCGGAAAAGGTCCAGCAGATGGGCCAGGACATCCAAGAGCGCTACGAGCAACGTCGCTACGACATCGAACGCCCCCTGCTCTCGCCAGCGGAAGTCTTTTTAACCACCGACGAACTGCTTGACGGCTTGCGACTGGACCAGGGCATCGACTGTCACACGCACGCCGATGAAGTCCAAATTGCCCACACCGACTCCTTTAGCCAAATCCTGGGATGCGAACTCTTACCGGACCTCAAACGCTCGGCGCAGGCCGACAATCCGTTTTTTAAATTGGCGCACTGGATCGCGGACCATCCGCAGTTAAAAATATTGCTGGTCGCCGAGTCGACGGGTCGTCGCGAGAGCTTGCTCGACGCGCTTAAAACGAGTGATCTGCTGCCCGTTTGGAGCGAGCGCTGGTCGGATTTTTTACACAACCCGTCCCGCTTGCAAATCACCGTCGCAACCGACCTGTCGTCTTTTTTTCTGCCCTCCGAACGGATTGCCATTGTCACTGAAGAGCGTTTGACGGGGGAACGGGCGTCACAACGCCGACGGCGGCGCGCCGAGCGCGATCCGCAGGCCATCCTCACGGATCTGCGTGATTTGGCGATCGACGCCCCGGTGGTCCACGAGGACCACGGCGTCGGCCGCTACCAAGGATTGACGACCCTAGACATCGATGGCCACCCGCATGAATTCTTGATTATTCGCTACGCCGGCGACGACAAGCTGTATGTGCCGATCACCGCGCTGGGCCGCGTCAGCCGATACACGGGCGCCCAACCGGAATCCGCACCACTGCACAAACTCGGTGGCAGTGAGTGGGGCCGCGCCCGTCGCAAGGCCGCCGAGCGCATCCGCGACGTGGCCGCCGAACTGCTGGATTTGTACGCCAAACGCGCGGCCAAACACGGCGAGCCCCTGAGTATTTCGGATCACGAATTACTCACGTTTGCCGATTCCTTTCCCTTTGAGGAAACCCCCGACCAGAGCGATGCCATCCACGCGGTTTTGCGCGACCTCGCCGATCCCAAACCAATGGACCGCGTCATTTGCGGCGACGTGGGCTTTGGCAAAACCGAGGTCGCCCTGCGAGCCGCCTTTGTTGCCGCCAACGCCGGCAAACAAGTGGCGGTGTTGGTCCCCACCACCCTATTGGCACAACAGCATTATCAAAATTTCAGCGATCGCTTTGCCGATTGGCCGATTCGAATTCAAAGCCTCTCGCGGTTTCGCTCGAAAGCGGAAACCACGGACATTTTGCAAGGGTTGCAGGATGGCAGCGTCGACGTCGTGATTGCCACTCATCGGTTGCTCAGTCAGGGCGTGCGCTTTAAGCGCTTGGGACTGGTCATTGTCGACGAAGAGCACCGCTTTGGTGTTCGCGACAAAGAACGACTCAAAACACTCAAAACCGACGTGGACATGCTCACCTTAACGGCCACCCCCATTCCCCGCACCCTCAATATGGCGTTGGGGGGATTGCGTGACCTGTCCTTGATCACGACGGCGCCATCGCAACGATTGGCGGTCAAAACCTTTGTGCTCGAATGGCATGCGGCCACCGTCCGCGAGGCGATCCTGCGCGAACTCAAGCGCGGCGGTCAAGTGTATTTTGTGCACAACGCCGTGGAGTCCATTGAAAGCCGCGCGCAGGAACTGCGCGCGCTGGTGCCGGACGCCGACATCCGAGTCGGCCATGGGCAAATGCGCGAACGCGATCTGGAACAACTGATGCTCGATTTCTATTTGCGTCGATTCAATGTATTGGTGTCCACCACCATCATTGAGAGCGGCATCGATGTCCCGACGGCGAACACCATATTGATCGATCGCGCCGACCGCTTTGGCTTGGCGCAACTGCATCAAATGCGAGGTCGGGTGGGACGGTCTCACCACCGCGCCTACGCCTATTTGCTGACCCCACCCAAGACCGCGTTGACCGCCGATGCCGTCAAACGCTTGGAAGCGATTGAATCCTTAGAAGAACTGGGCGCTGGGTTTACCCTGGCGACACACGATTTGGAAATTCGTGGCGCCGGCGAGTTGTTGGGAGACCAGCAGAGCGGCCAGATGACTGAGATTGGGTTTAATTTGTTCAGTGATTTGCTGCAAAAAGCCGTGGACGCGCTCAAACAAGGGCAGGAATCGGACTTGGAAGGCCCATTGCACAAGGGCGCGGACATCAACTTGCAAGTCCCAGCGCTCATCCCCGAGGACTATTTGCCGGACGTGCATTTGAGGTTGAGCCTGTATAAACGCCTGGCCCTGACTCAATCGGCGGAGGATCGAGACGACTTCAAGTCGGAACTCATTGATCGTTTCGGCCCCTTGCCGGAAGCGGTCAACAATCTGTTGATCATCACCAGCCTCAAAACCCGCGCCGACCACCTTGGCATCGTGCGGTTGGACATCTCCAAAGCGGGTGGCGTGATCGAATTTTCAACCCAGCATCGCGTTGATCCCGCCCGCGTCATCAAACTCATTCAAACTCAGCCCAATCGGTATCGGCTGGAAGGCGCCCACAAAATTCGGCTCACGCACAAAGCGGAAACCCCCGCCTCCCGCATCGCGCTGGCGGAGGAATATCTGAAGTATTTTGAGTACCCGTAGCGTCCCCCGCGCCGCTGGCGTACACTAGGGCGTCTTCCGAACAACCCGCTCTTTGCTATGACCCTGACCCGTCGCACGGTTCTCACCGGTTTGTTGCTCAGCCCAGCACTCGCCGTTGGGCTGTCCGCAAACGACGAGGCGCTGTTGTCTCTGGAAGTGGTGTTGTTTGCCCAAGCGGGCGCCAAACCCAGTTCGCCCAAAGTTCCGCCGCTGGAATTGCCCGATTTTTCCCAAAGCCTGGCGCGCGTCGAGCGCAAAACTCAAGGTTTGGCCTTGCTGGGCGCTGCCCACGCGCTCGCGCGCCAGGGCTATGAAACGCTCGGACATCATCTGTGGTGGCTGCGCACGCCGGCCAACGCGCGCATTGGCGTCAAGCACGAGGACAATAAAACCCAACTGGCCTGTCAACTGCAACGTGGCCAAACGTTGACGCTGGATTTCAAAGCGTGGCTGCGTCAGGACAGCGTGAGCGGCGTGTCGATCAACGAACAGCGGCGCGTCAAATTCACCGAAACGCATTATTTTGATCATCCCCAATGGGGGGCACTCGTGCAAGTTCGCAACCACCAAGGGGATGAATCGTGACCCACGCAGACCAATGGGCCGTCATTTTCAAAAGCAAACAGGCGATGATCGACGAGGAGTTCCAGCGCCACTCCGACGAACTCGATCGACTGGTGATCAACCAGCCGGGATTTTTACGCATGGACTCCGTCCACGACCAACAGGGCTTTGGGATCACCGTGAGCTATTGGAGTTCGCTCGAAGCGATCAAAGCGTTCAAAGCCCTACCGCTGCATTTAAGCGCGCAAGCCAAAGGTCGCCAACGCTGGTTTGATTCCTATACGGTTGAGATTGCCAAAATCGAACGCGCCTACCACTTTGATCGCGCCGACTCTTAAGCCTCTAAACGCAAGGGGGGCGCTTGATCGAAGGCCGCCTTAATTTTGTCACGCGCGGCCATCACGGTGGGATGCGCCGCCAATTGCGCCATGGTTTCCAGTCCCGCCACTTTACGGGCGCGTAAGCGCGCCAAGCGCAACGCCGAGGCCGCTGGGACGGGGCCTTGTACGGAATCCAACGCCTCATGAACGCTGTCGCGTTGATTGCAAATCAACAGGCAATCGTTGCCCGCGTCCAGCGCCAGCTGGACGCGCTCGCGAACGCCCCCGAAGGCCTTCGCGCCCGCCATCGACAGATCGTCGGTCACGACCGCCCCCTGAAAACCCAACTCCATGCGTAAAATTCGTTTAATCCAGTGCTTCGACAGACTCGCCGGCATGGAATCGACCGCTTGGTAAACAACGTGCGCGGTCATCACCGAGGGCACGCCATTGCTGATGAGCGTCCGAAACGGTTTGAGGTCCGGTTCCAAATCAACGTATTCACGCCGATCGATGGGCAGTGCCACGTGCGAATCGGCGACCACGCCGCCGTGCCCTGGAAAATGCTTGGCGGTGGCCGCCATGCCCGCCGCTTGCAAGCCTTTGGTTAAATCCAAAGCCAACCGCCCCACCACCAAAGGATCGCCGGCAAAGGCGCGATCGCCAATGACTTCACTGAGTCCGACGTTCAAGTCCGCCACCGGGGCAAAACACAGATCCGCGCCAACGCTGTTCAACTCCGCGCCAATCAGAAAGCCTACGGCGTGGGCCAGCTCACGCGCCACGGCGGGGTTTTGCTCGTACTGCAAACCAATTTGTCGCATCGCCGGAATTTTGCTAAACCCCTCCCGAAATCGCTGCACCCGTCCACCTTCGTGGTCCACGCCGATGAGCAATTGTGGTTGACGCAGCGCTTTAATTTCTTTAATTAATTGAGTGACTTGCTCAACACTGGTGAAGTTGCGAGTGAATAAAATAACGCCACCCACCCAGGGGTGCCGGAGGATTTCTTTATCTTCGGGCAACAAGCTGCGCCCGAGAATATCGACCATGAATGGTCCTAAACTCACACTCCCCTCCAGTCCAGAATCGCGATCGATTCGATGTGTGCGGTGTGGGTAAACATATCCAATATTCCGGCGGATTGAAAGTGGTAGCCCCCTTCCACCAAGGTCTTAATGTCTCGAGCGAGGGTTCCGGGATGACAAGACACCATCACCACGCGCTGGGGTCGCGCCTTGACCAACCAGGGCATGAGCTCCTTGGCACCCGCGCGCGGCGGATCCAGCAGCACTCGGTCATAGGAGCGCAGCAGCCATGGCTCGCGACCGGTCACCTCAAACAGATTGGCACACTCAAATTGGGCGTGATCGATCGCCAGCCGTCTGGCGTGGGCACGCGCGCGCGCGATCAAGTTCTGGTCGCCATCCACACCCAAGACCGACACGCCGCGGGTGGCGATCGGCAGCGTGAAATTCCCCAACCCACAAAATAAATCCAATACCCGATGACCCTCTCGCAAGTCTAAGTAATCAATGACTTTTGTGACCAGCTGCTCGTTGACCTTGGCGTTCACTTGCACAAAGTCCATGGGCGTGAAGTCAAAACTCATTGAAAACGACGACAAGGAATAGCGCAGAGGCGTGAGCGGCCCGCCCGACAGGGTCTCGACGCTGTCGACGCCTTTGGGCTGTAAGGCAAACTCCACGCCGTGCGCTTGAGCGAAGGCGTCGATGATCGCCCGATCGTCCGGCGTCGGCGGCATCAACACGCGCATCACCAGAACGCACCGTCCTTCGGACACCGCCACTTCCAACTGAGGCACGGACGCCGCAATCGATAAACGGCCAATCATCTCCCCTAAGGGATCGACCAAACTGGCCAAGGGCTCGGCCAAGACGGGACAAAATCGCACGTTCGCCAGGTGAGCCGAATTGCGCTCCCGAAACCCAATGATCGCCCGGCCGCTTTTGGGCAGCTGTTTAACGCCCAAGCGCGCCTTTCGGCGGTAGTGCCAGGCATCGCCGACAATGGGCTCGAGCCAGGTTGCGGGCATGGCGGCGATTTTGAGCTCCCGCTTTAAGGCCTGAAGCTTGTGCTCGAGCTGATAATGCGGGGTGACGTGTTGCCAATTACACCCTCCACACCGCCCAAAATGCGCGCAGTGCGGCTCAATTCGGTCGGGCGATGCGTTCTTAATCTCGACCAGCTCCGCTTCGTCGTAGCGCCGCAACCGCTTGAGACGGCGAATCCGAACCGTCTCCCCGCGCAAGGCCCCCGGCACAAAACACGCTTTGCCTTGAATTCGGCAGACGCCCCGTCCTTGATGATCGACGTCTTCAATAAGCACTTCAATTTCAGGTTCTTTCATAGCCGTTCCAAGACCGCAACCGCCACCACCAACGTGCCTTCATCGGTCAAACTGATGAACCCCGCTCCCGCGCCCAATTCGCGCGCTCGCGCCTGACCGCGTGGCGAAAAAATCACCTCGGGTCGGCCCCAGGCGTTTTGAATCACGCCGCAATCGCGCACCCACATCCCGTGCGCAAAGCCGGTTCCCAGCGCTTTAACAATTGCCTCTTTGGCCGCAAAGCGTTGCGCCAAAAACCGTTCTGGGCGATTTTTGAGTCGACTGCGCTCAAACCCGGCCATCTCCTCGGGCATCAAAATGCGTCGTGCAAAGGTTTCGCCATAACGCTGCCACAGCCGTTCAACGCGCCGCCGATCCACCACATCGGTCCCTATCCCAAAAATCATAGGGGCCGAGCTTTCGCCATGAGGGTTTTCATTTCGGCAACCGCAGGCCCCAGCCCGACGTACAGCGCGTGCGCGATGATCGCAAACCCAATGTTCAATTCTTCCAACTGCGGCAACGCCGCGATTGGACCGACGTTGTGATAGTCCAAGCCGTGGCCGGCGTTGACCACCAGCCCCAGCGCTTGCGCCGCGATGGCGGCGTCGGCGATGCGTTTTAATTGTTTGGCACGCTCGTTGCCCGTGGATTCCGCATAGGCGCCGGTGTGCAGTTCCACCACCGTGGCGCCCACCGCCTGTGCCGCCTGAATCTGTTGGTAATCGGGATCAATGAACAACGACACGCGAATCCCCGCATTCTTAAGGGTCGCAACCACCCCGCGCAAGGCGTCTTGCTGTTGCGCCACATCTAAGCCACCCTCCGTGGTGACTTCGGTGCGCTTTTCAGGCACCAAACACACGTCCGAGGGTTTGACGTCTAAGGCAATGCCCACCATCTCATCCGTGGCGGCCATTTCAAGATTCATATGCGTGCTCATGCGCTTTCGAATCGTATACACATCGGCGTCTTGGATGTGACGTCGGTCCTCACGCAAATGGACGGTGATGGAATCCGCGCCATAGCCTTCGGCAACCTTCACCGCTTCCATCGGATCCGGAAAGCGCGCGCGGCGCGCTTGTCGCAAGGTGGCGACGTGATCAATATTCACACCGAGCTTTACTCGATTGGGTCGCTGGCTCATCACTCAAGTCTCCTTCGTCGCCCGCTCAAAAGCGCGCACGGTATGCGCCACCACTCGCGTTTTGAGTTCATTTCCGTCGAGGGCCAAGTCGATACAGGCCGCCAGCAACTGGCGAATGGGCTCCGCCCAGCGCGGATCGTCCAATTGCTCCTGCGCCAAGGCGAGTAACGCGGCCCCCGTCTGCACGGTAGGCCCCGTTGTCAAACCCGTGGTGGCTTCATCCAATACGCCCTGCCCTGGTCGCACATGATATACCGCGTCCGCTCGAACCGCGACGCCGGTGCGGTTATTTTGACTAAAATCCGGCAATACCCCCAGCGCTTCGAGCAACCGCTTTTCAAATAAACGCAAGGTTCGGGCCTGCTCTTCCACTCGACTCAGGGAACGCAACGCGCTGGAGTAATGTTCAAAGATGTCCGGATGCGGATCCTCTCGGGTCAGCAATTTGAGCACCAACTCATTCATGTAAAACCCCGCCATCCGGCAGGCTGGCGCCACGTTGATGGGCGGCTCAATGGACTCCACGGAGGTCAGTCGACCCCCGTCACCAGAGCCCTGCCACGCAATCACCAAGGGCTGGAAGGGTTGCAACAAGGCGGCACTCAACGACCGACTGGTTCGGATGCCCCGTGCAAACAACGCCACCCGACCATAATCGCGACTGAAAAAATCAACGATGCGACTGGTTTCACGAAACTCGCGCTGATGAAGCAACCACACTGGCTCTCCCTGAACCTTGCGGGTATTCACCATAACTACACCGGATCGTATCCCAAGGTGTTTAATTTCATCGCGTCGTCCGACCAATTCTCACGCACCTTCACCCACAAATGCACGTGGGTTCGGCAACCATACAAGTGATTGAGTTCCAATCGCGCTTTGGAACCGACTAATTTTAAAACCTGGCCACCCTCACCAATCACAATTTTTTTCTGACCCGGGCGCTCGACCCAAATCACCAGATGCAGCTCGATTCGTCCATCGTCCAATCGCTGCTCTCGTTCCAATTGCACCGTCAAGCCATAGGGCACTTCTTGATTCAAATAACGTGTGAGTTTCTCGCGCACAATTTCAGTGGCTCGAAACGCCAACGTTCGGTCGGTGACCTGATCGGGTGGAAACATCGGCGGCCCCAGCGGAACGCGCGCGGCCAGCACTTCTGGCAAGCGCGCGACTTGATCTTTTTTAAGGGCAGACAATGGAATGATTTCAACAAAGGAATGCCGTTGACTCCACTGCTCGATGAGTGGGAAAAGCCGTTCACGCGGCTGCACCCAATCGACTTTATTAATCACCAATACGCAGTCCAGCTTAGAGTCCTTTATTTTCTCAAGCACTTTTTCATCGTCGGGAGTAAAGCGCTCCGCTTCGACCATAAACACGATCAAATCCGCGTCCACCAAACTGGCCTGCGCGGTTTTGTTTAATAACGAGTTGAGGGCCCGACGCTCATCGGAATGCAGGCCGGGCGTATCGACCAAGGCCAACTGATATTGAGCAGCGTTCAAAATACCCAACACCCGATGGCGCGTGGTTTGCGGTTTGTGGCTCACGATGCTGAGCTTTTGTCGCATCAGGGCGTTCATCAATGTGGATTTGCCCACGTTGGGGCGACCGACGATGGCCACAAACCCAAAGCGGTGATTGTCCGGCACCACCCCCGGCGTCACTGACGAGGACGCTTTCGGCATCAACAGCGAAGGCGTCTCGGAAACCGGCGCTGCAAAGCGCGATCGTTGAGCTTTCGCCGCTTGGACGGCACGCGCGCTTAACCCGCGCGGTCGTTTGGACGCTCGAGTCTCTGCCGTGGCCGACGCCTTCGCGCCGAACTCCCCAACACGGGTGCCGCGTGCCCGACGGGGTCGTGGGGCATCGGCGGCGCCCACCCGCGATGGGGCGCGCGCGGTGTTGCCAGTGCGCGAGACCGTGGTCGATTTTTCCACACCCCGCTTGGGCTTCGAGTGCGCTTTGGGGGTGGGTTTGGATCCCGCGCGCCGAGCGCTTGAAACTGCTCCGGTCGCGGACGACGCGCGTGCGCGTTTTGGACGAGCATTGCCTTTAGACTGCCGACTCACTCCACTCTCCCCGTTAGCAAAGCCAATAATTTTTGTGCAGCCGCGCTTTCCGCGCGCTTCAAACTCGTGCCCGAGGCTCGTCCCTCGCCGTCCACACCCACGATGGTCACCCGCACGACAAAGGTCTTGGAATCCCCATTATCCGTCATCGACTCCTGAGCGTAGTGCGGCAAGGCCAAGGCCTTGGACTGGGCCCATTCCTGTAACGCGGATTTGGGATCCTTTTGCTCCGCTTGCGTCAAGACCGTGTGGATGGATTCTTGCCACAACGACGTGATGACCCCAACGACGGTCTCAAAGCCCTGATCCAAGTAAATGGCCCCCAAGAGCGCTTCGAGAGCATCCGACAACACGGAACTGCGACTGAACGCGCCATTTTGCGCCTCTCCCGGCCCCACCATAATGACTTTGGATAACGCCAGCGCGTTCGCCAACGTGGCCAGGGCATCCCGATTCACAAGCCGCGCCCGAGCGCGCGACAATTCGCCTTCGGTGAGCGCCTCGTTGGTTTCGTACAAGCGCTGAGCGATTACAAAATTCAAGACCGCGTCGCCCAAAAATTCCAGTCGCTCGTTGTGATTTTTCAGAGCGCTTCGATGGGTGAGCGCCTGCACCAACAGCGCAGGCTCCTTAAATCGTATTTTAAGGGTGCGCTCACACCAACGTTCCTGTGGCGTACTCACTCCACCGCCTTACCTAAGCGATTCCAACGAACCGACGGAAACCCATCAAAACTCAGCCAAATGCGCGTGGCGCGACCGACGATGTTTTCTGCAGGAACGTAGCCCAGTTCCATCTGAAAGCGACTGTCTTGACTATTGTCGCGATTATCGCCCATGAAAAAATAAAAGCCCGGAGGCACAATAAACATGCCTTGGGGCGCCAGCGTCTGATCTTCGGTGGGCAGCACCTGGACCCGGGGGTCGTCGTGACAAATCAGCAAATTGCGCGAGGAACTGCAGCGTTGATCGCTGCGACCACCACCCATGCGATCCACCTCGGACGCGCAGTACAGGATGCGGTGCTGATGTTGATCCAACTGCTCAAGGCCTTGGTGAAAATTACGGTAACACGCGTCGTCCGTAAACTCGCCTTGATCTTTGACCACCATCTCGTGACCATTGACCGTGATCGAATCGCCACGGATCACGATGTGATCGCCGGGCAACCCCACCAAGCGCTTAATGTAGTTGACCGACACTTGACCGGGCTTTCTAAAAACCACCACATCGCCGCGTTGCGGCGATCCCATCGGAATGATGGTGGTATTCAAAACCGGCAATTTGAAACCATAATCGTACTTATTGACCAGAATAAAATCGCCGTCCAACAACGTCGGCATCATCGAATCGGAGGGAATGCGAAACGGCTCGTACCCAAAGTTACGAAAAATCAGCACCACCAACAACACGGGGAAAAATCCATACGCGTAATCGACCCACCACGGCATGGGCACTGCCGCAGCGCGCGACTTGGCCAGCCACCCTTTGTCCAATGCAACGACGACGCCGGTGAGTAAAACGCCAACCGTTAAAAAAAACGTAAAATCGTAAATCATTCCATTCCCCTGTTTCGGCTAGCCGGCGGATGGGACGACAACCGTGGTCATCGGACTGCACTCCGTGACGCTTTGCCGATTCGAAAAAGCGACTCGCTTCATCAACCCAACGCCGATCGACCCCTTACTTTCCGACTTTCAATACCGCTAAAAACGCCTCTTGTGGAATCTCCACCGACCCCACTTGTTTCATGCGCTTTTTGCCTTCTTTTTGCTTTTCAAGCAACTTGCGCTTTCGACTCACGTCACCGCCATAACATTTCGCCAACACGTTCTTGCGCATCGCTTTAACGGAGGCGCGTGCGATCACTTGGCCACCAATGGCGGCTTGAATGGCCACATCGAACATTTGACGCGGGATCAACTCTTGCATTTTATCGACCAGCTCTCGGCCGCGGTAATAGGCGGAATCCCGATGGACAATCAAACTCAAGGCGTCCACCCGATCGCCGTTAATCAGCACGTCCAAGCGCACGAGGTTGGCGGCCTGAAAGCGATTGAATTCGTAATCGAATGACGCGTAACCTCGACTGACGCTCTTTAAGCGATCAAAGAAGTCCAAAACCACATCCGCCATCGGCAGCTCGTACTGCAACGACACTTGATTGCCGACGTACAGCATTTTTAACTGCACGCCGCGCTTTTCCGTACACAACTGCAACACGCCCCCAACGTGTTCGGGGGGCACTAAGATATTGGCCGTGATGATCGGCTCACGCATCTCTTCAATGCGATCCATGGGCGGCAACTTCGCCGGATTATCAACGTAATGAATTTCACCCGCCGAGGTGACGATCTCATAGACGACGGTCGGAGCGGAGGTGATCAGATCCAGCTGATACTCACGCTCCAGGCGCTCCTGCACAATTTCCATGTGCAGCAAGCCCAAAAAGCCAATGCGAAAACCAAAACCCAACGCCGTTGACACCTCGGGTTCGTACTGCAACGCGGAGTCGTTGAGCTTGAGTTTCGCCAACGCGTCGCGGAACTGTTCATAATCATCCGACGACACAGGAAACACGCCCGCAAAGACCCGCGGTTGAATGCGTTTAAACCCAGGCAAGGGCTCCTGGCACGGGGCGGATTCCAAGGTGATGGTGTCGCCCACCGGCGCGCCATCGATCTCTTTAATCCCGGCCATCACAAAGCCCACTTCGCCCGCGACGAGTTCGTCGCCGTCGACCCGCTTCGGCGTAAATCGACCCAAACGCGAACACTCGTGAGCGCGTCCCGTCGACCAAATGCGGATTTTTTGACCCGGCTTCAACCGGCCGTTCACCACCCGCACCAAACTCACCACGCCCACGTAATTGTCAAACCAACTGTCGATAATCAGTGCTTGTAAGGGGCCGTTCGGATCCCCTTTGGGCGCCGGGATTCGCTGCACAATGGCTTCTAATAACCCATCGATGTTTTGACCGGTCTTGGCCGACACCGCCACCGCGTCCGTGGCATCGATGCCAATGATTTCTTCAATTTCCAACATCACACGAGCCGGGTCTGCCGACGGCAAATCAATCTTATTGATGATCGGCAACACCTCCAGACCTTGGTCCAATGCGGTGTAACAATTGGCCACGCTCTGCGCTTCCACCCCTTGGGCCGCATCCACGACCAACAGAGCACCCTCGCACGCGGCGAGCGAGCGCGAGACCTCGTACGAAAAATCAACGTGTCCCGGCGTATCAATAAAATTGAGTTGGTAGCGATGACCGTCGGCCGCTTGGTAATACAACGTCACGCTCTGCGCTTTGATGGTAATGCCGCGCTCACGCTCCAAATCCATGGAATCGAGCACCTGAGCCTGCATCTCACGGGCTTGCAAGCCCCCACAGGTCTGAATGAGCCGATCCGCAAGCGTCGATTTGCCGTGATCAACGTGGGCAATAATGGAGAAATTACGAATGAACTGCATCGGCGTATCGCTTTGGCGGGCTAAACAATGAGCCAGTATACCCTTTTTTTAAAAAACCTTTATATTTTAGGATCTTAGCGCCCAAAAAAAGACCAACAGGCTATTCGGCCAATCGCCGTAAACGGGCGCTCAAATCCGCCGCATCACACACCGCCGTGGCCAACAATTCGCCTTGGGCCAACAACACTGGGATTTTCAGTCCATAACGGCGCGTGTGAACCGGATCGTCATCGACGTCCAAAATCACCAGCCGAAACCGTTCGAAGAAGCCTTGCGCGAGCACCGCCTGCACATCCGCCACGAACTCCTCGCACAACGGACACTGCTCGCGGGTTAATGCCTGCAGTTCAATCACGGCACGGCCGCTTGTGCAGACAACTCAAAATTCTCCCGCAACGCAATCGCGACTTCGGCGACGGTGACCCGCGGGACGTCACCCACAACCGTGGTCTTATGCCCCATCCATTGATCGGAGACCACCCGTGAGGTGCCGATTTGACCCTCACTGTGCTTTTGTAAAAACGGGCTGCCGGCGTCGGGCTCAATGAACGCCGACACCATCGCCAACCCATCCGAAATCACAATTCTCCAGCGCCCATGATCGTCTTGGCGCGAGTCGGTCACGCTGAACCCTGGTGGCAGATGCCCGAGGGACTTAAAGGGCATCGGCGTGGCGATTGCTGGCGGGCTGGTGGCTTCATGCACCTCCGTAAACCCCGTCACATCCACCATGGGATTAAACCCACTCTCCGCAACCGCTTGAGCGGTTTGCAGCTCGGTGAAAATCCATTGTTCTTGAACGTGGTCCTCTTTGTCCACCACCTCACTGCGCAACGGCAAGTGGCTTTGCACATCGATGATGAATCGCAACCCAAAACGATACTGATCTTTGGGCTTGATCGACAACTCAATGCTCGACCGGCCAAACACGACCGGCGAATCGCTGTTCAATTCCACCAGATAGTGTTCATCCACATTCATGGGCACTTTCGGCACGCTGTTCAACAGCGAGGAGGCGTTAAATTCGTGTACGGTCACGGATCGCGACTGCGGCGCGATGACTTGCATCTTGCCATTCGCGCAAATAATTTCTCGGCCGCGCGGGCTCCACAAATGCTCCTCCACTTGGCCATCTTTTAACCGATGCCAAATTTGCAAGCGTTCCATTCGCGAATACGATTGGTGCACGACCGTCGCGTGATAGGTTTGCTGAATCAACGCGTCGTTCATGGCGTGCCACCACTCGTGAGCGTCCATGGCCTGCGCCTGTGACCATGTCATCACGCACACGCCCAACACCGCCAGGATCCGCCGCCAGCGCACTACTCGTCCCCGTCTGCTAACAAGTTCATGAGGGCATTTTGCTCCACACTGGGGGTTACCAGCGCCACGTGGGCGGCGACGTAGCGCGCCATCTCCGCTTGCGGCATCGGTTTAATCCCGGGCGTGACGTAACTGTAGGGCTCATGATGAGCCAAGTGCGCCGCCACCAAGGGATCCGCCAACACGTGTTCATGGTCGGATTCACGAGTGGCGGCCATTTGAACCACGCCGGGTTTCTCCGTCGGGTTCGCCGCCACGGGTGGGTTCGAGGCGACGGGGGATGGACTCCCAAACCGAGGCTGCACCAACCACACCGTCACCACCATCACCGCCGCCGCGACGGCCAATCCGGACAACCACTGCCAACGCGACGGCGCCGAGGCGGATTCCTCCAATCGATCCCCAACGCTCGGCGACTCGACCAAGGCCTGTCGCACACGCGCGGTCACGTCAACGGCATGCGGCGTGGGCGTATTACGAATCAACTCGCCAATTAACCCATACCGTAAAACCCGATTCTGCAAATTGGCGTTGCGTTCTAAACGCTTTTCCAACAACACGCTTTCTTCTAAGGACAGCTCGCCGTCCACCAAAGCCGACACCTGCTCGTCAATCCGCTGTTGCGGCGTTAACGGTTCATTCCATTCATCACGACTCATGCGTGCACCTCATCGCGGCCTATGCCGCCCTCAAAAATCGGTCGTAAACGACGGTCAATCGCCTCGCGTGCTCTGAATATTCGGGACCGAACCGTCCCGACCGGGCACTCCATGGCCTGGGCGATTTCTTCGTAACTCAAACCATCCAGCTCGCGCATCACAATCGCCTGACGCAGTTCGTCGGGAAGCTCTTGCATCGCTTGATTCACCGTGTCTTGAATCTCTTCACTGAGCAAGACCCGCTCTGGCGTGGCGTCATCACTGAGCCTTGAATCCACAAACGCCGTGCTGTCGCCATCCTCATCGACCGGAAGCCGCTCAAACATCTTGCGACTCGCCGCACTCAAGCGATTCTTAGCGGTATTGATTGCAATGCGATACAGCCAGGTGTAAAACGCACTGTCCCCTCGAAAGCCGGGCAAGGCTCGGTAGGCCTTAATCATTGCCTCTTGGGTCACGTCTTCCGCCTCCATTGGCTCGCGCACGTAGCGTAGGACCAAATTAAACACTTTTTGCTGATACCGGCGCACCAGGACGTCGAACGCCGCCCGCTGGCCCGCTTGCACCCGTTGAATGAGTTCGGTATCTGATACTGATTCGGTCACTGATCCTTATCCCTTACAGAACCCACTCCCTCAACAGTCTATCTGACTGGTGGGGCTGGCAAAAGTTCACGCCTTAAATTGAGCCAAGCGCTGAATGAGGCTGGAATAAGTCGCCGGCGCCGGCAATTGACCCAAGCAATAGGCCGCGAGCTCCGGGTCTGGCAAGTCGAGCAGGGACTCAAAGTCCCCCCGCTCCTGGGCGTTTAATTGAGAATACCCATCGTCTAAAAACCGCGTCAGCAGCACGTCGAGCTCTTTGACGCCGCGGCGGCAGCGCCAGCGCAGCCGCCCGTCGACTAGCACTGGCGTTCCACCATCATCTTTTTAAGTTCCGCGATGGCCTTGGCGGGGTTCAAGTCTTTCGGACAGGCCTCGGTGCAGTTCATGATGGTGTGGCAACGATACAATCGGAAGGCGTCATCCAGCTGATCCAAGCGTTCCCCCGTGGCCTCGTCGCGGGAGTCGACCACCCAGCGATAGGCCGCCATGAGCGCCGCCGGCCCCAGGTATCGATCCGAATTCCACCAATAGCTCGGGCAACTGGTGGAGCAGCACGCACACAAAATGCACGCCGAGGGTCGATCCACCTTTTCCTGATCTTCTTTGCTCTGCAAACGCTCTCGATCCGAGGGCGGCGGCGAGACGGTCTGCAACCACGGTTTAATGGCGGCATATTGCGCATAAAACTGGGTCAAATCCGTCACCAAATCTTTCACCACCGGCATGTGCGGAAGCGGAAAAATCCCCAAATCTTTGGTGGAGTCGTTCAATTCGCGCGTGCACGCCAACGTGTTCACGCCATCAATGTTCATGGCACAGCTGCCGCAAATGCCCTCGCGGCAAGACCGCCGAAACGTCAACGTCGGATCGATCTCATTTTTGATTTTCAGCAGCGCGTCCAGCACCATGGGACCACACTGGTCCAGATCGATGTCGTAACGATCCAAGCGAGGCTTTTGATCGGAATGCGGATCAAATCGATAAATGACCACGGTGCGCACGCGTTTGGCACCAACCGCTTTGAAGTGCTGACCAGCGACGTCTTGATAACGCGAGTTCTCAGGGAGAGTAAATTCAGCCATAACCAAACCTCTTGTGAGTTCGTTGCTTAGTAGGTCCGAGCCTTCGGTGGCACCGGCTCCACATCCGAGGTGAGCGTATTCAAATGCACGGGACGATAATCCAACGTGACTTGACCTTGTCCATCCACCCAACACAACGAATGTTTCATCCATTGCTGATCATTCCGCTCCGGAAAATCTTCGCGCGCGTGGGCGCCTCGACTTTCCGTGCGGTTGTGCGCCGAATGTACGGTCGCCACCGCTTGCAACAACAAGTTATCGAGTTCGAGCGTTTCCACCAAATCGGTGTTCCAAATCAGACCGCGATCCGACACGTTGACGTCGCTGAACGATTGAAAGGTTTTCTCCAGACGCTCACACCCTTCTTTAAGCGACTGACCGGTTCTGAAAACGGCGGCGTCCGACTGCATGATCTTTTGCATTTCCAAGCGAATCTCAGCGGAGCGACGCGACCCGTTCGCATGACGAATCCGATCCAAACGCGCCACGGCTTCATCGCCGGCACCTTTGGGCAAGGGCTTGTGTGGCGAATTGGGTTTGACGCTATTGGCACAGTGCTGCGCCGCTGCGCGACCGAACACCACCAAATCCAGCAACGAGTTGGAACCCAAGCGGTTGGCGCCGTGCACCGATACGCACGCGGCCTCACCGACCGCCATCAACCCCGGCACGACGACGTCGTGCTGACCGTGACGCATGGTCACCACTTCACCATTCACATTGGTGGGGATGCCCCCCATGTTGTAATGAACCGTCGGCAACACGGGAATGGGTTCACGGGTGACGTCGACGCCGGCAAAGATGCGCGCCGTCTCGGCAATGCCGGGCAAGCGCTCGTGGATCACCGCTGGACCCAAATGCTCCAAATGAAGATGAATGTGATCCGCGTCGCGGCCAACGCCGCGACCTTCGCGAATCTCAATCGTCATCGAACGACTAACGACATCGCGACTGGCCAAATCTTTCGCAATGGGCGCATAGCGTCCCATAAAGCGCTCACCACGAGCGTTGGTGAGATAGCCGCCCTCGCCACGCGAGCCTTCGGTGATCAGACAGCCCGCACCGTAGATGCCGGTGGGGTGAAACTGCACAAATTCCATGTCTTGCAAGGGCAATCCGGCGCGCGCCACCATGCCGCCGCCATCCCCCGTACAGGTGTGCGCACTGGTGCAGGAGAAATAGGCGCGACCGTATCCACCCGTCGCCAAAATCACTTGATGGGCTCGGAACCGATGGAGTTTACCGGTGGCCATTTCCAGCGCCACCACGCCCCGGCACTCGTCGCCTTCCATGATCAAATCCAGCGCAAAAAATTCAATGAAAAACGTTGCGTGATGCTTGAGCGCTTGTTGATACAGCGAATGCAGCATCGCGTGCCCGGTGCGGTCCGCTGCCGCACAGGTGCGCTGCGCAATGCCTTGACCATAATGGGTCGTCATGCCGCCAAAGGGACGCTGATAAATTTTTCCCTCTTCGGTGCGCGAGAAGGGCACACCGTAGTGCTCCAACTCAATCACCGCTGCCGGCGCCTCTTTACACATGTATTCGATGGCGTCTTGATCCCCGAGCCAATCCGAACCTTTAATGGTGTCGTAAAAATGGAAACGCCAATCGTCTTCACCCATATTGCCCAGCGCCGCCGAAATGCCGCCTTGCGCCGCCACCGTATGACTGCGCGTCGGAAACACCTTGGTGATCGACGCCACTTTTAAACCGGATTCGGCCAATCCCACCACCGCGCGCAAGCCAGCGCCACCCGCGCCGACCACAATCACATCGTAGGTGTGATCGATTAATTGATAGTCGCTCATAGGTGAGCCTCCACGTAAATCTTCACCAACGCCACCAAGCCCGTCGCAGCCACGGCGATGTGAAGCAACTGCAATCCCAGCAAGCTGGCAAACTTCAACGCTTTCGCGTGCACGTAGTCTTCAATCACCACACGCACACCCAAATACGAGTGCCACGCGCCTAAGGCCAAGCCCAAGGCCATGGGGATCGCTGCGCCGGGTCGTTGCAGAGCCGCGTGCACCGCGTAATACGAAAAATCTTCACTCACCCACACTTTCAAAAACCAAATCGACCACACCAACAAAGCGATCGACGTTAATTTGGTCTGCAACCAATGGTGTGATCCGGCGTGAACGCCCAAACCCAAGACACGCCCCAGTGGCGAGCGATGACTCATAACCCACCTCCGCTGATCCACACCGTCATTAAAACTACCGCCAACGTCGCAAACCCGATCAGCACCCAGCGGGCCGATCGTCGCGCCTGAGCACGCTCCAAGCCGCGGCCCGTGTCCAACCACAAATGTCGCAGCCCCGACAGCGTGTGGTACAACAAACTGAGAAACAGCCCCACTCGAACCACCACTCCCAAGGGCGAGTTCATGAGCATCACCCAGTGTGCGTAGGGTCCCGCCCCCTGCGAGAGCATCAACAGGCTAAACACGCCGACGAGCAATCCCACGCTGAGCGCGATGCCGGTGGCCCGATGAAGAATGGACACGGTCATCCCAAGCCCAAAGCGGTAGACTTGCAGATGGGGAGACAAAGGTCGTTGGTTCATAAACTATCCTCAACCTCTAAAAATCGATGCATCGTCCGGACCGCTCCCAATCGCCAAAGCGGGTGGGTTCGGGACCTTGGGGGCCATGCAACTCTTTGGGTTTTGCTTCGTCTGACGTTGGATTCAACGTGGATTCGGCCCGGGCCGAACCGGTTGGCTTTACCCGCGCGTCATCGGGCGACCGATGTGGGCGAAAAGGTGGTTCGGGCCGGTTTTGATTGGACTCAAACATGGCACAATAGTGCCACAGAATGCACCGCATCACAAGCTTAAGTGGTTGTTTCAGAAACACATCTTTACAGGACAAAGGCACGCCACGGCTCGCGTCGAACGCAGGAATGAACCTATGTCAATGGCTTTAAAGGATTTTCAGGTTTTAGAAATCGAAGGCACCGACCGCGTGGCCTTTTTGCAAGGCCAGACGACCCTGGACGTCACCCGTCTTGAACCGAACGCCCCCTTGGCCCGTTCGGCGGTCCTCAGCCCACAGGGCCGAGTGCTGGCCACGTTTTGGCTCTGGGCGGAGGCCGATCGCTTGGTGCTGTGCCTGCTGCGCGAGCAAGCCGAATTCTTAAAGCAGCACCTGCAAAAATACGTCTTGCGCTCCAAAGTTCGGTTAGCGGTCCATGAGATTACTCCCGCGCGAGGCGACTGGATTCAATCGCAATGGCCACCCCTGGCTGTGCCCGGTGAGAGGACCGATGGCGACGGCCACGAGGATTTACTCACGCGGATGATTCGTGCTCAAATCGCTGAGGTCAATGCCGCCACCCGCGAGCGATTCACCGCGCATCATTTGAATTTGGATTGGATTGGGGCGGTTAGTTTTGACAAAGGGTGCTACACGGGCCAAGAGATCGTCGTTCGCACCGCCCACCGCGGTAACGTTAAGCGCCGCCTGCGCCTTCTAGAGAGCACTCAGAGCCCCGCCACCGATCACGAACCACGCCCCAAAGAACTGGACACGCTGAGCCTGCCTTCAACCGTGGGCGTGGCTGCTGCCCCCGCGGAGGAGGACACGCAATCCACGCACGCCGTAGTGGTGAATTCGGTGTCGTTGAACAATCGGATCCTGGTCTTAGCGGTGTGTCCCGTGGATGCCCCCGACGAGTGGACCGATGGCACCCACCGTTTCAGCACGTGTACGCCTTCTGGCCAGCCAAGGCCCCAAGCTTAGGGGGAGTGCTCCGCCGGCTGCTCAATGGCCGCCTCGGGCTTCATCTGTGGGAACAACAACACGTCGCGGATCGATCCGGCATTCGCGTAAAGCATGACTAATCGGTCGATGCCAACCCCGAGACCGCCGGTCGGCGGCAATCCATATTCCAACGCCCGAATGTAATCGGCATCGAAATACATCGCCTCGTGATCCCCCGCGTCTTTCATGGCTACTTGGGCCTTAAAGCGTCGGGCTTGATCTTCGGAGTCGTTGAGCTCCGAGAACCCATTCGCCAGTTCCCGGCCGGCAATGAACAACTCAAAACGATCGGTGATGAATGGGTCCGCATCGTTCGAGCGCGACAAGGGCGACACTTCGGTCGGATAGCCATACGCAAAGGTCGGCTGAATGAGCGTGGCTTCGATGGTGTGATCAAAAAACACCATCTGCAATTTGCCCGCGCCGTCTTTCGGATCAAACGGCAAGCCCAAAGCCTTGAGCGATTGTCGCAGATAGTCGACGTCACGCAGACGAGCGGGATCCAGCGACGGATGATGTTCTTTGATCAGTTGCTCAATGCTCACCCGCCGAAACGGCTGACCGCAATCAATCTCATGACCATTCACTTCAAATCGGGTTGTCCCCAAACACGCTTGAGCGGCGCCCACGATGAGTCGCTCCACCAACTGCATGATTTCCTGGTAATCCACGAACGCCTGATACAACTCCAACATCGTAAACTCCGGGTTGTGCCGTGTGGACAACCCTTCGTTGCGGAAATTGCGGTTGATCTCATAAACCCGTTCAAACCCGCCCACGACCAGACGCTTCAAATACAATTCCGGCGCGATGCGCATGTACATGGTCTGATCCAGCGCGTTGTGGTGGGTCACAAAAGGCCGCGCGACCGCGCCACCCGGAATGGGCTGCATCATCGGCGTTTCCACTTCCATAAACCCAGCCGCGTCCAAAAACTGGCGCATGAACCGAATCACCTGAGTGCGCAACTCAAAGACGCGACGCGAGTCTGGATTCACAATCAAATCCACATAGCGCATGCGATAGCGCGCTTCGGTATCGGACAAGCCGTGCCATTTATCCGGAAGTGGGCGCAGCGATTTCACCAGCAAACGCAACGTCTCCACGCGCACCGACAATTCACCGGTTTTGGTGCGCATGAGGACGCCTTGGGCGGCCACGATGTCGCCCACATCCCAATGTTTAAACGCGTCGAAAATTTCACCAACGCGGTTGGCTTGAATGAACAACTGAATTTGGCCAGAGCCATCCATGAGCGCCGAAAAGCAGGTTTTCCCCATATCGCGCTTAGCCATCATGCGACCGGCCACCTTGACCGTGATCGGGTTGGCCTCAAACCAGGCCGCGTCTTTGTCGGCATAGGTGGTTTGCAAATCGTGTGTCCAGGCGTCGCGGCGAAAATCATTCGGATACGGGTTAGCGCCGAGTTTAGCGAGTTTGGCGCGACGCTCAGCAATCAATTTATTTTCATCGCTGTGGTGTGAGTCTGTCATTACAATCCCTGCTTGAGGCTAGCTTCCATAAAACCATCTAAATCGCCATCCAAGACCGCCCCAGTATTACCCACCTCGACCCCGGTACGCAAATCTTTAATCCGGGACTGATCTAACACGTAGGAGCGAATCTGATTGCCCCAACTGACGTCGGCTTTGGAATCCTCCAACACTTGGGCGGCCGCGTTGCGCTTATTAAACTCAAGCTCGTACAACTTCGCTTTGAGCATTTTCATGGCCGTGGAACGGTTCTTGTGTTGCGAGCGCTCGCTTTGACACGCCACGACGATGCCGGTCGGCACGTGCTTAATACGCACCGCCGACTCGGTTTTATTGACGTGCTGCCCCCCCGCTCCCGACGAGCGATACGTGCCCACCTCTAAATCAGCGGGGTTGATTTCAATATTAAAGTCATCGTCCACTTCCGGCGACACGAACACCGAGGCGAACGAGGTGTGGCGACGATTGCCGGAATCAAACGGCGACTTTCGAACCAAACGATGAACCCCCGTCTCGGTGCGCAACCAGCCATAAGCGAACTCACCCTCAATGCGCAAGGACGCCCCTTTAATGCCGGCCACTTCACCCACCGCTTGGTCCATGACTTCAACTTTAAACTGATGTGCATCCGCCCATTTGAGGTACATGCGCAAAATCATGCTGGCCCAATCTTGCGCCTCGGTACCGCCCGCGCCGGATTGAATGTCCAAAAAGGCGTTGCAGCGATCCATCTCTTTGGGGAACATGCGATTGAATTCAAGGCGGGCAATTTCTTTCTCAAGCCCATCCACGTCCTGAACGAGACTGTGAACGGAATCCGCGTCCTGCTCGCCCTCAATCAAATCCAAGAGTTCGAGCGAATCGGTGTTTTGCCGAACCAGCGTGGTGAGTTTGGAGACGATGCCATCCAACTGCGCCCGCTCCTTGCCCAGGGCTTGCGCTCGTTCGGGTTCATTCCAGATTTTGGGATCTTCTAATTCGCGACCGACTTCGACCAAGCGTTCTTGTTTGCGATCGAATTCAAAGATACCCCCTTAAGGCGTTGAGGCGATCCTCAAAATCCTTTAGGCGGCGGCGTTGCGTTGGCAAAAGTTCTAATTGAGATTCAGTCATAAGTGGGAAAATTATAGCAGAAAAACCGACGCCTCAATATCAGCGGCGGCAGTGACTGCGGCCGCGCTCACGCTCTGTTGGGTTGCTCCACAATGGTCAGGTGTTCAACCAAACACTGCACACGTCGATCGCCCCGAAATTCATTCACCGACAATTTAAAACACATCTCCACCGTCGAAGCCACCGCCGGCACGTCCGTGGAATGCTTGAGATAGTGAAAACACATCGCTTCGATCGGGGCCTGATTGGCACTGAATCGCACCCATAATTTCAGATGCGTTTGTCCAAGAATTTGCACATCGGCAACCGTCACGCGGTTGGCAAACAGCGGCTCCACAAACCCCGACCCAAATGGACCCGAGGCCTCCAGTACGTTCGCGGTATCCAGATTGGCCCGCTCGGGCGGCAAGCTGCCGTCGGTCATCAGAAGCCCGCTCAACTGCTCCGCGCTCGCCAAATGCGACACCGCCGCGGCGAACGCCTCGGAGAAGCGCTTGACGTCCTTCTCCTGGAGCGTGAGCCCCGCCGCCGCCGCGTGCCCACCAAAGCTCTGAATCAACCCCGGATGCTGGGTATCGACCATCACCAACGCGTCGCGAATGTGAACCCCCGGAACACTGCGCACACTGCCGCGCACACCCCCCCCTTCCGACGGCGCGAAGGCGGCAACCGGACGATGCACGCGCTCGCGTACTTTAGACGCCACCAAGCCCACCACGCCGGGATGCCAGTCCGCCGCAAACAAACTGATCGCGGCCGGCCAGCGCTGCGGATCCAAATCCGGCAATAACCGCTCCAAGGCCTTTTGGGCATCGGCCTGCATCGAGGCTTCGATCTCGCGCCGCTCTTGATTGATGTGGTGCAACTGGGCCGCCAGTTCCAACGCTTTGGTCTCGTCGTCGGTGATTAAGCATTCGATGCCGATCGACATGTCGTCTAAGCGACCGGCGGCGTTTAAACGCGGCCCGATAAAAAAGCCCAAATCTTGGGTCGACAGCCGATGCAAGGAGCGTTTCGACACCGACGCCAAGGCTTTAATGCCTGCACAGCAATCGCCGCCACGAATTCGCTTCAATCCCTCGTGGACCAATATTCGATTGTTCCGATCCAACGCCACCACATCGGCAACCGTCCCTAACGCCACCAAGTCCAGCAGCGCGGTCATCGTTTTGGTTGGTTGATTCAACGCCCGACCGAGCGCCGCCAATACATAAAACGCAACCCCCACACCCGCCACGGATTTGGAAGGAAACGTGGCGTTCGGCAGGTTTGGATTGACGATGACTTGCGCCGGAGGAATGCGATCCCCGGGCAAGTGGTGATCGGTGATCAGCACCTTCATTCCTAAGCGCTGCGCCAACTCAACCCCATCGAGGCTGGAAATGCCGTTATCGACGGTAATGAGCACGTCAGGCCGCGGCACCAACGCGCCCGCCACGCTCACCAACGCTGGGGTCAATCCATACCCCATGGTTTGGCGATCGGGTACCAAATACCGGACGTGATTAAACCCAAACGCGTTCAGCGCCCGCACCATCAGTGCGGTTGCGGTCGCCCCATCGGCATCGTAATCGCCCACAATCAAGATCGATTGTTGTTGTTCTCGCGCGCCCAGCAGCAACTGGACGGCGTCGTCCACCCCATCCATCTGCGCAATCGGAATCAAGGACTTTAAATCGTGAGAAACATCCTCTAAAGTCCTCACTCCGCGCGCTCGGTACAGACGTTGCAAGAGCGGATCGGGGTGCACCACCTCAGTAACGAGCGCGCGTTCACGCAAAGGTCGTTTCAGCACAACGACTCCCACCAGGCTTTCACGCCACGCCAGCGCCGCCAATTCCAGCGATCGGCACCACGCCATTCGAACACCGTGCCATCGAGCCACAGACTCACGCGCCGGGTCTGAGCGTTCGCGGCGTCTACAAAACAGTCCTCTAATCGCTCATCCAAACGAGTCGCCCAATCCCCGCCAGCAAAATCCGAGTCAACCGTTGGCATCAACTCAATGCAATCCTCTTCGACCGAATGCGTGCTGGCCCCGGCCGGCGCCAGCCACGTCTGCAATAACGCATTCGACCCTTTAAGGCGGACGGCCCGCGGCCAGCGTGGCGGCGCAACGGTTCCGTAACCCCACACCCACAAACATTGTGGCGTCGAGGATTGAGTGTGCAGCAGCATCTGCATTTCATTGAGAATTTTTTTCAACACGGGCGCGTCTTGGCCACGCACGCTGACCGTGCGCAAGTCTCTGCCGATTAACCGTTCCGAGGGCTCCGTCAGCCATTCATAGCGACGCGCGCTATTCAGCCGAAGTCCCAACGCCGACTCCTCGAATACCAAACCATCCTCTTTAAAATGATGATTCAACACACGCAGACGCGCCGAGGCGGTCTCGGGACTCCACACCACCCCCGAATCCACCGCAATACTGGACAAGCCCACATTCACATTTAACGGAGTAACCCAATAACTGCTGGCAACGGCGGCGTCTTGTCCGACCCGCGCCCAATGCACCGGCTCATGAAGGGTTGAATCCGCCTGGCTTGCCAGCCATTGATAATAGTGCGCGGCGCGACGGCGCTTCGCCAACCTCAGACGCGCTTCCAGTTGGGGCAACCGCCATTCGGGCCGAAAGTCCGCCTCAGGCGCCGCCAAATCCGTCAGAATGATCATCCGGTGGTTCATTTTGATTTATGCTATCCCTATGTTATTGAGCTCAGAACAAATCCGGACCTCAAACCGCATTGTAGGCTATAGCGATCGCGAAATCCGCTTAGCCGATGCCACCGTACACACCTCAAGTCTGCTCACACACGACACCCGTCACGCGCTGTCGTTGCGCAGTGTAGCGGACCTCGACCAATGGGACGCGCGCAGTTTGGTGCCGTTGAGCATCTCGATTTTACTGTTCACCAGTCCAGAGCCTTTGCTGTGGCCCAAGCCGCAGTTCAAAGCCACGTTGGCTGGTCTGGGCATTGGGCTGGAGGTGTTAACCGTAGGCGCTGCCGCGCGAACGTTTAACCTGTTGTTGAGCGATTCACGGCCTGTGGGCTTGATGATTCTCCTGCCCTAATTGCCAGTCACGCCACCAATCCCGCTGCCAGCGTCCGCGCGCTTAACGCGGCAGCAACTCGAATGGGTTAACGGGGTGACCGACTTTACGAATTTCAAAATACACCTGTGGCAGTCCTTGGCCATTTAAACCCATCAACGCAATCGGTTGCCGTGCGCCGACGTCATCCCCTTCGCGCACTAAGATTTTTTGATTGTACCCATATGCGGTTAACCAATTTTCAGAATGCTTAATGATGATCAACGCGCCATAGGAACGCATTAACCCATTGCCCGCGTACACCACTTTGCCCGCCGCCGCGGCATTGACGGTCTGCCCCGAGACGCCGTCAATGGTGACGCCCAATCCACCGCCGGGCTTGGTTAGCAGTTGCGGGTTTTGGGCGCTCGCAGGCCACTCAAAACGAGGGGGCGCCTCAATCCGAACCGCCAGCGCACGATCAGCCGAGGCGGGCGACCTCTCCCCGCCGGCGGTGGATCCGGGCTGTGATTTTGAGGAATCGGGTTTGGCCGCGCCCGCACGACCCGACGGCAACGTTAACCGCTGACCAATCTCAATGCGCCAATCGGGACCGATGCCATTGAGCTTCGCCAATTCTCGATAATCGACCCCATGCCGAAAAGCGATCCCATACAGCGTATCGCCAGGCTTCACCACCACCGTTTCGGCACTGGGTTTACTCTCCTCGCGGTGATGCACGGGCACCGACGTGCACGCGTTCAACAACCCCACCAGCATTATCCAAAGCGACAACCGTCGTCGCAAGACGCCTTGCCATGCGCGTCCGTCGATCACGCCACCACACCTTCCAGCAGCGGCACAAATTTCACTAGGCTGAGCTTTTCACGGGAATGCCGCTTGCCGTCGCGGCGAATGCGCCACAAGACTTGCGAGTCCGACCCGCCAACGGGAATCAACAATCGTCCACCGTAAGGGCTCAACTGCGCCACTAAATTTTCGGGCACTTCTGGAGGCGCGGCGGTCACAATAATGGCGTCGAACGGCCCCTTCGAAGCCCACCCCAAGAACCCATCGCCGAACCGATATTCGACGTTGGTCAGGTGCAGCGCCTTGAGTCGCTCGCGCGCTTTTACTTGCAAGGCCTCAATGCGCTCAATGGTGAACACTCGATGCGCCAAATGCGCCAGGATGGCGGTTTGATAACCACACCCCGTGCCGATCTCCAACACATGACGAATCGGACCAATCTCCAACAGGGCTTGGGTCATTTGAGCGACGATGACCGGCTGGCTGATGGTCTGTTGAAAGCCAATCGGCAACGCGGTGTTTTCGTAGGCGTGAGAACGCAGCGCCTCATCGACAAACTGTTCACGTGGCACGTGACGCATTGCCGTCAACAGCTCCTCGTTCTGTATGCCCTCCGCTCTCAATCGTTCAATGAGTCGTTCCACTGGTGCCAGGCTTGACCCAAATGCCGGCAATCCCCGCGCGTCGTCGCTCACGACAGCGCCTCTGCCAAAGACCCGAGCCCCTGAAGCACCGAGTGGTCCGTTAGATCCGCCTTCAATGGCGTGAGCGACACGAAATTCGCTTCAATGGCCGCAAAATCGGTTCCTTCACCAGCGTCCTTGCCAGACCCCGGCCCACCCACCCAATACATCGGGCGACCGCGCGGATCGGTGGTCGGCACGGTTGGCAGGGCCGGATGGCGATGACCCAAGCGCACCACTTTATAACCGTTCAGTTGATCAAACGGCACATTGGGAATATTGACGTTCAACAGCGCCGGCAACGACTTCGAATCCTGCATAAACTTGGTCACTAACGCCTGTACGACGCGCTGGGCCGTATCAAAGTGGCGAGTGGCATCGGCGTTGTGCACCAGCGAAAACGCAATGGATGGAACGCCCAAACTGCGCCCTTCCATCGCTGCGGCGACCGTTCCCGAGTACAACACGTCGTCGCCCAAGTTGGCTCCGTCGTTAATGCCCGACAAAATCAAGTCCACGGAATGCTTTAATAAACCCGAGATGGCCAAATGCACACAGTCCGTCGGCGTTCCACCAACGGCATAGCGTCGCGCAGCCACTTCCATCACCCGCAACGGTGCGTCCAGCGTCAGGGAGTTGGAGGCGCCCGAGCGATTGCGGTCGGGTGCGACCACACTGATCTCACCAAAGCCTTCCACCGCCTGCGTCAACGCCGCCAGTCCCGGCGCATAAAAACCATCGTCATTGGATAACAGAATATTCATAATCGAAGTATAATCTTTTCAGGCCTTTAGCGACGTGACAAAGATGCCCAAGCCGACCCCAAAAACCGAGGAAGACGCGGTCAATTTTGCCACTCTGGTCGGTCCGGTGCGCCCCGTGACCGTCCGCGCGCTGCCGCTGGTTAAACCCAAACCCAAACCCAAAGCGCGATTTCGCCGCTTAGACGATCGAGCGGTGTTGGAAGAAAGTCTGCGCCACTACCCCGGTGACGAATGGGTGGACACGGGTGAAGAGTTGCAATTTCGCCGCGACTACATCGCCTCGGACACGTTGCGCAAATTACGCCGCGGTGATTTTAGCGTCGAATCCAATTTGGATTTGCACGGCTTAACCGTAGACGCGTCGCGCGAGCTGTTAAAAGCCTTTTTGTTTGATTGTCGCAAGCGTCATTTGGGATGCGTTCGAGTGGTGCATGGCAAAGGGTTAAGATCGGGCCCGCGCGGACCGGTGATAAAACGCGCGATCAATCATTGGCTGCAGCGGGTCGATTTTGTAATCGCCTTCGCCTCAGCCCCACAACGCGATGGCGGCACCGGCGCGATTTACGTCTTGCTCGACAATCGCACCAACCCGTTGGAATTGCAAAAACACCTCTGAGTCACACCGGGCGACGTCGCGTCCGACGCCAGACGATTCGATCACCCCGTCGTTGGGCTTTTTTGCAGCAAGCAAATCGCTTGAACCGCAATGCCTTCTTCGCGCCCCACAAAACCCAAACGCTCGGTGGTTGTGGCTTTGACATTGACCGCATCCAAGGGCAGCGCCAGCATCCGGGCCAAATTAGCCGTCATCGCCGGCCGATGCGCCGCAACGCGAGGAACCTGCGCCAACACCGTGATGTCCACATTAACGACTCGCCATCCCAGCCCGGTGACTTTATCCAAGCTCGCCGTTAACAACGATTCGCCAGAGGCGCCTTTGTAATGGGGATCGGTGTCCGGAAAATGATGACCTATATCCCCCAATCCCGCCGCGCCCAACAACGCATCACACAGCGCGTGGATTAACACATCGCCATCCGAATGCGCCACCAGGCCCCGCGTATGAGGGATCGCAATGCCTCCCAGCATCACCTGATTCCCTTCCCCGAAGGCGTGCACATCAAATCCTTGGCCGACTCTCATGTTCATGATGCATCCTTTTCCCGCAACGCCGCCGTCAGCGCAAGCCACTCGTCCGCGGTCGTTAATTTCAAATTCCGCCAAGCGCCTTCCACCCATCGGATGCGAGCGCCCGCTTGCTCCATCGCACTGGCTTCATCGGTGACATCGGGGTAGCGATCCAATGCATCGCGCAACGCGCCCAAACGAAACGCCTGCGGAGTTTGCGCTCGAATGAGCGAGGATCGATCCACCGTACGCTGTATCCGGCCATCCGACGTCACCGCTTTCATGGTGTCGGCCGCCGCCACCGCCGCAATCGCACCATCGATCTGTGGATCGGTCAGCGCCGCTTTTAAACGATTGAGCAGCGCGCGGTCGATGCCCGGCCGTGCGGCATCGTGTACCCACACCCAATCCAGCGCCGTCGCCGCTGCTGGACAGGCTTGCAAGGCGTTTCGAACCGAGTCGCGCCGACTGGCGCCCCCCACACAGGTGTGCACTTTGGGATGAGCCGCCACCGGCAACTGCGCAAAGTGCTGATCCGAAGCCGCCAGTGCCACCACAATTCCGTGACACTGCTCATCCGCGAGGAAAACGTCTACAGACCACTGCAAAACGGGTTTGTTTAATAAGGGCAAATACTGCTTGGGCAACTCACCGCCCATGCGTGTTCCGGAACCGGCGGCGGGTATGACTGCGTAATAACGCATCACGGTTTTACCGGCGCCGCCTCTTTTGAGGGCGACGACGGTTTGGACGTGGTCTCTTTTTTAGGAGGCGACTCGGGATTATCGGCGACCTGAAAAAACGTTTCATTCCGACCAATCATTCCCAAATCATTGCGCGCCCGCTCTTCAATTGCGTCGGTCGCCTCTTTGAGGTTTTTAACCTCGGCCGCCAAATGATCGTTGCGTTTTTTGAGGTTGTCGTTTTCAGTTTGCTGCGCACTGACCGCTTGCCGCAATCCCCAGATCGTCCGAATCGATCCATCTCCAAACCACAGCTTAAGCTGCAACGCTAGGATGAGCAGAACGATGAAGCCGATGGCGATTCGGTAGCGCATGCTTAGAGCCGAGCTCCAATCGCGCCCATAAACGCATTCTTACCCGCAAACCGACCGCGCCCACCCAATTCGGCTTCAATGCGCAACAACTGATTGTATTTCGCGATGCGATCGGATCGAGAGGCGGAACCGGTTTTAATTTGGGTCGCACTGGTTGCCACCGCCAAATCGGCGATGGTGGCGTCTTCGGTCTCGCCCGAGCGGTGCGACACAATCGCAGCGTAGTACGCGTCGTTTGCCATACTGATGGCGTTGAGCGTTTCCGTCAGCGTGCCAATTTGATTGGGCTTAATGAGAATGGCGTTGGCCACCCCTTCGCGAATCCCTTTTGAAAAGATTGAGGTGTTGGTGACGAATAAATCATCGCCCACCAATTGCACCGTTTTTCCTAATTTTTGCGTCAATACCGACCACCCTGCCCAATCGCCTTCCGCCATGCCATCTTCAATCGACAAAATGGGGAACTTCTGGGTCAAATCGGCCAAATAATCCGCAAAGCCCACCGAATCAAAATCGCGTTTTTCACTTTCTAAAACGTAGCGGCCTTCTTTGTAAAACTCAGAACTGGCGACGTCTAAGCCCAACCAAATGTCTTTGCCGGCCGCGTAGCCCGCTTGGGTGATGGCTTCGAGAATGATCTCCAACGCCGCGGCATTGGACGGCAAATCCGGCGCGAAGCCTCCCTCATCGCCCACCGCCGTGGTCATGTGGCGATCCCCGAGCAGCTTCTTTAACTTGTGAAAGACTTCCGTACCGGCTCTTAAGGCGTCCGCAAAGCGCTCAAAACCAACCGGCAAAATCATGAACTCTTGAATGTCCAAACTGTTATTGGCGTGCGCGCCACCGTTGATGATGTTCATCATCGGCACCGGCAAGGTCAGCTGCCCCTGTTCCGGCCCCAAATGCCGATACAGTGGCTTACCCGATTCCCGGGCGGCCGCGTGCGCCGTTGCTAAACTGACGGCCAAGGTGGCGTTGGCGCCCAATCGAGATTTGTTTTCCGTGCCGTCCAACGCGATGAGCGCCTGATCCAGCCCCGCTTGATCGGTCGCTTCGCGACCCACCACCGCGCGACGAATCTCATCGTTACAGTGCGCGACCGCTTTTAAAACACCTTTGCCCAAAAATCGATTGGGGTCCTGATCGCGCAGTTCAACCGCTTCGCGTGAACCAGTGGAGGCGCCGGATGGGACCGCCGCACGACCGATGGCGCCGGAGGTCAAAATCACATCGGCTTCAACGGTCGGATTGCCGCGTGAATCAATAATTTCTCGACCGCGGACTTCTTTAATCGCACTCATCGTCCCATCTCCTGGTTATAAACTCTGTTCTTCAAAGGCGCGTCGTTTCACGGCCTGATCGATTTCTTTTAACGTCGACAGCAATGACTCCATGCGATCTAAGGGCCACGCGTTCGGTCCATCCGACAACGCTTTCGACGGATCCGGATGCGTTTCCATAAACAACCCGGAAATCCCGGCAGCCACCGCCGCGCGCGCCAGCACCGGCACAAACTCGCGCTGCCCACCCGAGGAACTTCCTTGACCGCCCGGCAATTGCACCGAATGGGTTGCATCAAAAACCACCGGTGCCTGCGTGTCGCGCATGATGGCTAATGACCGCATATCCGATACCAAATTCTGATACCCAAATGAAAACCCTCGCTCGCACACCAATATCTGTTGGTTGCCGGTCGCGCGCGCTTTTTGAACCACGTTTTTCATTTCATAAGGCGACAAAAACTGCCCTTTTTTAATATTGACGGGCTTCATGGTTGCGGCGACGTTTTTAATAAAGTTCGTCTGACGACATAAAAACGCCGGCGTCTGCAACATGTCAACAACGTCTGCCACTTCGTTTAACGGAGTGTCTTCATGCACGTCGGTGAGCACTCGAACGCCCACCTGACTCTTGACCTGCGACAACACCCGCAACCCCTCCGCAAGCCCAGGGCCTCGAAAGCTTTGATGCGAGGAACGATTGGCCTTATCAAACGACGATTTAAAAATAAAAGGAATGTGCAAGCGGCTGGTGATTTCTTTGAGTCTACCGGCAACGTCCACTTGGAGTTGTTCGGATTCGATGACGCACGGACCGGCGATCAATAAAAACGGTGATGACAGATCGACCTTCCACTCATAGATATCCATAACTATTGCCGTCCTCGAGCTTGTTTTAAGGCCGCTGCAATAAAACCGGTGAACAAGGGATGACCATCGCGAGGGGTGGATTTGAATTCTGGATGAAACTGCACCCCTACAAACCATGGGTGGTCTTTGATCTCGACGATCTCCACCAACTCATCCTCACTCATCGCCGAGACCTGCAGCCCCGCCGATTGAATGCGCTCTAAGTAGTGGTTGTTAAATTCATAGCGATGGCGATGACGCTCCTCAATGGAATCGGAGCCATAAATCTCATGCGCCAAGGTGTTTTTCTTAACGACCGCGCGCTGGGCACCCAATCGCATCGTTCCGCCCATATCGGACTTCACGGATCGCTCTTTGATCTCTCCGCTGCGGTCACGCCATTCGGTGATCAGGGCAATGATCGGATCTTTTGACTTGACGTTAAACTCCGTGGAATTGGCATCGCCAAGCTTGAGCACATTACGTGCAAACTCAATACACGCCAACTGCATCCCCAAACAAATTCCCAAATAAGGCACTTGATGAGTTCGCGCGTGATGGATCGCGGCGATTTTGCCCTCGACGCCACGCTCCCCAAATCCACCCGGCACCAACACGGCATCCATGCCCTGCAATGCCGCGGCGACATCCGATTCAAAATCGGTGGATTCCAGATAATGGACTTCGACTCGGCAGCCCACTTTGAGGCCAGCGTGCATGAGCGCTTCGTTGAGCGACAAATATGAATCGCGGATTTGCACGTACTTGCCCACCATCGCCACGTGCACCACATCTTTGGCGTTGCGCTTGGCGTTGATGACATTTTGCCATTCGGACAAGTCGGGTTTCGGACACGTGATCCGCAATCGATCAACGATGATGTCGTCCAAGCCTTGTTCATGCAACAACACTGGGATTTGATAAATATCCTCGGCATCCACCGCCGAGAACACCGCTCGCTCTTCCACGTTGGTGAATAAGGCAATCTTTCGACGCTGCTCTGCGGGCAGCTCATCTTTGGATCGGCACAACAACACGTCCGGCTGGATGCCGATCGATCGCAACTCTTTAACGGAATGCTGGGTTGGCTTGGTTTTGATTTCACCGCCGATCACCACCGGCACCAAGGTCAAGTGCATGAACAGGCACTGATCTCGTCCCAGCTCAACCGCAAGTTGGCGAATCGCTTCTAAAAACGGCAGCGATTCAATATCGCCAACCGTGCCACCGATTTCAACCATACACACATCCACGCCCTGCGCCCCTTCGAGGATGCAACGTTTAATCTCGTCTGTGATGTGCGGAATGACCTGCACGGTTGCGCCCAAATAATCCCCGCGTCGCTCCTTAGCGATCACCGATTCGTAAATTCGACCCGCGGTAAAGTTACAGCGTCGATCGGCGGTATAACGCACAAACCGTTCGTAGTGACCCAAATCCAGGTCGGTTTCGGCGCCATCGGCGGTCACGAAAACCTCGCCGTGCTGAAACGGGCTCATGGTGCCGGGGTCAACGTTAATATAGGGGTCTAACTTCATCGGTCTCACTTTGAGACCACGGGCTTCTAAAATAGCGCCTAAGGAGGCCGACGCAATACCCTTCCCTAATGACGAGACCACACCACCGGTGACAAAAATAAATCTCGCCATGTCCACTCCCGTCAAAGCCAACGCCCAAGGGGCCCAGAACGGACCACTGACGGCAGAGCAGTTTAGCGCAACTGCATAAAAGACTCAACTGAAGCCACCACTTTCGCGTTTAGACGCGCAATGGCGTGCTGGCGGCAACGGCTAGGTGACCTTGGCCGATAAGGCGGCCACAGCAAACGCTTCGCCGACCACTGCGGTGCGCGTGTCCCAAGCGATGCTGAAATCGGCCATTTCGGTCGCGCGAATGCGCCCATCCCATTTTATGGTTCACACCGATCCCACCCCATCACAATCGTGCACCACATCATTCGCCGTTAAAACGCATCGCGATTAAGGCGCGGGCATGCGCGTCATCCTCGAGCCATCACGCGTGTCGTCGTCCGGGATCGAAATCAAAAACCCACGTCGATCGTCCGGTTACAGTTTGTCGGTCAGCCACACCGGCGCCTGTTCCCAACGCAACTGAACGGGCAGAGCTTGATTACCCCGCACCCAGATCAGATCGGTGGCCAACAGGATTCCGAGAATCTCATCCCGAACGCCCACCACTAAGGCTCGATCACGCACCCAATGCGGGTAGCCCCACAATTTCAGCCATTGCGAGCTCGAACGAGTCCCTTGAAACCCATCCACGGAAATCGGCTTGGAACCCGGCGCCGCCATGAGCCAAAACGGTTCATCCCACGGCTTGGTCCACTCCACCGTCAGCCGACCCAGCGCCCCCAACGACGGCCCCACCTCCGCCCCCGGCTCTACCCACGCTTTTTCCAGCAAACCCAATTCGGCCAACGCCGGCCCCAAATACACCAGATCCTGCGCGATTCGGGCTTCCCACTCTCCCAATCGCACCACCGCGCGTCGCGACTCGGATTGGCCAAAGAGCATTCGATCAAATTCCAGGCAATGCGCCAAGGGCGGTGCTTTGACGTTCAGACGGTTGAGCGCCGCGCGCAGCAACTCAAATCGCTGCGCCCGAGCCAATGCGCGCAACTCGTCGGCCGGCAAACATCGCGGCGACCCCATTCCCAAGATATCCGGCGCGGTGGCGCTCACGGCGACGGGTGATTGAGCGCGGATGTGACCGACCGCGCGCTCAATGAGCGCCTCCGCTGCGGGCCAACGACGCTTGAGCAACGGCATCAGTTGGCGTCGAATAAACACTCGATCAAAGTGTTCCTGCTCATTCATCGGATCCTCGACAAAGGGCAAATCCTGCGCCAAGGACCGAACCGCCGACTCCTCACACGTCAACCACGGGCGCACCAATTCGCCCAGACCACACGGTCGATGTTCCGCCATCGCGGCAAGCCCCGCCATGCCCGCACCGCGCATCAGACGCATCAAAAACGTTTCCGCCTGATCCGCGCGGTGATGCGCTAAGGCCAAGATCTCCTGAGATTGAATGTGGTTCTCAAACGCGCCATAACGCGCCTCCCGAGCCGCTTCCTCGAGATTCGATTCCGCAGTCACCACCACCGAGACGGTCGTGAGCGACACTCCCAACCGCGTCGCGATCTGCTGAGCCGCCAGCGCCAGCGCATCGGAATTGGCAAAACCGTGATGCACGTGCAAAGCGCGTACTGGGGTTGAACGCGGCGCGACCTGGACGATGGCTTTCAACAGCGCCGCGGAATGGGCGCCGCCCGACAAGGCCACCACCCACGGTTGCGTTGCCCGCAACTGCAACCAATGAACAATTTTAAGACGCAGCTTCGGATCAATGTCCAAAGCGTTACGCAGATTAGTTTTCGAGGAAGACACCAAAACCGTCCAGCCGCTGCCGACGCTTCAAGAGCAATTGCTCCAGGGGCAAGGCCACGAGATCGTCCACCGCCTTCTCCAGTGCCAGTTTGAGGGCGCTTGCGGTGCTGTCCGGATCACGGTGGGCGCCGCCCAAGGGCTCGGCAATGACGTCATCCACCAATTTTTGCGCCTTTAAGCGATCGGCGGTCAAACCCATGGCATCGGCGGCCAATTCACGCTTATCCGCGCTCTTCCACAAAATCGAGGCGCAGCCTTCTGGGGAGATCACCGAATAAACGGAATACTGCAGCATCAATAAGCGATCGCAGACGCCAATCGCCAACGCGCCGCCCGAGCCCCCCTCGCCGATCACCACGCTGATCACGGGCACACGCAAGGTTGCCATTTCAAATAAATTACGCGCAATCGCTTCACTTTGGTTGCGCTCTTCAGACTCCACTCCCGGATACGCCCCCGGCGTATCGATCAGGGTGATGATGGGCATCTCAAATCGCTCCGCCATTTTCATCAACCGCAGCGCCTTGCGATACCCCTCGGGTTTGGGCATGCCGTAATTGCGGCGCACCCGTTCCTTGGTGTCGCGGCCTTTTTGCTGTCCAATCACCATCACCGTTCGTTGGTTTAAACGCGCCGGCCCGGCCACCACCGCCTCGTCGTCCGCATACAATCGATCGCCGTGCAGTTCTTCGAATTCGGTAAAAATTTTGGGGATGTAATCCAAGGTGTAGGGTCGTTGCGGATGACGGGCCAATTGCGCCACTTGCCAGGGCGTCAGGCTCTGAAAAATACTCCGCGTGAGCGCGCGCGACTTGGCCTGCAGACGAGTAATCTCTTGCGAGACGTTGATGTCTTTGTCCGCGTCCAAATACTGAAGCTCCGTGATCTTGGCCTCCAGTTCCGCGATGGGTTGTTCAAAATCTAAAAACGTCAAATCCATAAGCGCTTACACTCCGACTAACCCCTGCATTGTACGCATTTAAAGCCTATCTTTCAGCCGCCGCGTCGTCGATCAGCTTGGCAATGTCCTGAGGGCGGTAAAACCAACGGACGGAATCTGGCGAAAACGCTGCGTTTAAGCCATCCAGCAACTCCCGGGTGAGCCGGATGCGATACTGATCGCCCAACTCCACCAACCCTTGAACGTCGTCATTTTGCCGATGCACCCACACGGGCACCTGACCGCCACGAGCCCGCGACAACTGGTCGTTGAGCACCCGAATGTAGCGCTCGTCGTGGTGCTTGGGCCAACGAATGAGCAAGCCCTTTACGGCCAATGCCCGCGCTTGTTCTAACAGGGACAACTGCTTAACGCGCACCGTCCAGCCATCGGAAAAGGCGTCAAAACGCAACCCCCCTTCCACTAGCAACATCGTATCCGCATTGAGCCATTCGCGATAGTGTTCGGACTGCTCCGGGCTAAGCCAGGCCTCATAATGACCCGTGCCGTCATCCAAACGCACCGCCAAGGCGCCTTCTTTTTTAAGCCGTCTCACCCCAACCACCACGCCGGCCAACGTGACCACGCGCGCCGACCCAAACCCCGGTTTTTCATTCGGTGCTGGGCGATCGCCTTCAAAGCTTTCAATCGTCAGTGGCGCCAAGTAGGCGCGATCAAAACGGTACTCATCCATCGGATGGGCACTGAAATAAAATCCCAACGATTCCTTCTCGTGCTTGAGTCGCACACTCAACGACCAGTCTGGCTCTTTGGGGTCGATGGTGGGCGCGCTGATCAAGGGCACCGGCCCACCAAATAAATCATTCTGCCCCATATCTTTCGCGCGCTGCGCCTGCTCGCCCGCTTGCATCGCTTGGGGTAATAATTTCGCCAACGCGCCTCGATGCGCGCCCAGACCATCAAACGCACCGGCTGACAATAACGCCTCCAACGCCCGGCGATTGAGCTTGGAAGAATCAACCCGTGCCATAAAATCAGTCAGATTTTTAAACCGGCCCTGCTCGCGCGCCGCAACGATCGCCTCCGCCGCTTGTTGACCGAGACCTTTAATTGCGCCTAAACCATAGCGCACGGTTTTCGGACCCGCCACGGTAAAGCGATGCTCGGAACTGTTCACGTCCGGCGGCAACATCATCAGACCAATGGACTTGGCGTCAAACACACCGATGCTGACCTTGTCGGTTTTTTCCATATCGCAGGACAACACCGCCGCCACAAACGCTTCCGGGTAATGAGCCTTGAGCCAGGCGGTGTGATAGGTGAGCATGGCATAGGCCGCGGAGTGGCTTTTGTTAAATCCGTACCCTGCAAATTTTTCCATCAGATCGAAAATATGAGTTGCTTTGCTTTCATCGATGCCGCGCTCAACCGAGCCACTGACGAAAATTTGTCGCTGCGTGGCCATTTCCTCGGCGTTCTTTTTGCCCATCGCTCGGCGCAAAATATCGGCTCCCCCTAAGGTGTACCCGGCCAACACTTGAGCAATTTGCATCACTTGTTCTTGATACAAAATGACGCCGTACGTTGAACTGAGCACTGGCTCCAAGTTGGGATGCAGCATGTCAATCGGCTGCGCATCGACGGCGTGTTTGCGCTCGATGAAGTCTTTAACCATGCCCGCTTCCAACGGTCCTGGTCGGAACAACGCCATCAGGGAAACGATGTCTTCAAAGCAGTCTGGAATTAAGCGCCGCACCAAATCGCGCATACCGCGCGATTCGAGTTGGAACACGCCGGTGGTTTTACCACTTCGCAACAAATCAAACGTCGCTTGATCGTTTAAGGGAATCAGATCCAAATCCACCGGCGGCAACTGTTGCTTTTGGCGCTCCTCGTTGATGATCAGCAACGCCAATCGAATCACCGTTAGGGTTCTTAATCCTAAAAAGTCAAACTTCACCAGCCCGGATTTTTCGACGTCGTCTTTATCAAATTGCGTGACCACCGAGCCACCAGCACTTTCGCAGTACAACGGCGCAAAATCGGTCATCTCCGAGGGCGCAATCACCACACCACCGGCGTGCATGCCCGCGTTGCGCGGCAGATCCTCGAGCTTTAACGCCAACCCCATGAGTTCGCGCACTTCAGGATCGCTCTGCACGCGCCGCGCCAACTCGGGCTCTTTATCCAGCGCTTCCTTCAAGGAGATGTTGAGTTCATTGGGAATCAATTTCGCGATTTGATCCACCACCGAATAGCCCATTCCCAACACGCGACCCACGTCTCGCACCACCGCTTTTGCGGCCATGGAGCCATACGTAATGATCTGCGCCACTCGATCCCGACCATAGCGCTCTGCAACGTACTCAATCACGCGGTCACGACCTTCGGTACAAAAGTCGATGTCGAAGTCGGGCATCGATACCCGCTCCGGATTCAAAAAGCGCTCAAACAGCAAGTCGTGTTCAAGCGGGTCTAAGTCGGTAATTCCCAAGGCATAAGCCACCAACGATCCCGCACCCGAGCCACGCCCTGGCCCCACGGGAATGTCGTGCGTTTTTGACCAGGCGATGAAGTCGGCCACAATTAAAAAGTAGCCCGCAAACCCCATCTTAATAATGACCCCAAGTTCGCGCGATAAACGTGGCTCGTATTCCTCATCTTTCACTTCGCGAATCGGCAATCGACCGGCGCGAGCCGCGTCCGCGGCTTGCTGGCGACGTCGTTGCAATCCCTCCTGCGCGCGCGCGATCAAATAATCGCTCTCCGTTTGCGTGGTCGGCACGGGAAAGGCTGGCAATACGGGCTGACCCAAATCCAGTTCGACATTGCATCGCTTGGCAATCTCGAGGGTTTGTTCGATGAGCGCTGGGCAGTCTTTAAATAATTCCGCCATCTCCTCGGGGGATTTCAGATACTGCTGTTGGGTATAGCGCCGCACTCGTTTGGGGTTATTCAACTGCTCGCCATCGTGAATACACACCCGCGCCTCGTGCGCTTCAAAATCGTCCGGTTTTAAAAACCGCACCTCTTGGGTCGCCACCGCCGCAACTTGCCATTCCTCACTCAAGCGCAAGGTGGCGTCCACCAGCCGCTCGTCGTCGGCTCGCCCCAGGCGCTGAACCTCCAAATAGTAGCGGTCTCCAAACAGCTCACGCCAACTGCGGGCCGCGCGATGGGCTTGGGCTAGGCGATCGTTGCCCAGATGACGCCCCACATCGCCCTCGGATGCGCCAGACAGGCAAATCAACCCAGAGGTGGTTTCCGGACTCAGCCACGCCCGCTCCATCACCGGCCGACCACTGGCTTGCCCCTCCAAATAGGCGCGCGACATGAGCCTCGACAGTTGCCGATACCCCTCGTGGCTCATACACAACAACCGCAACCGGAAGGGCTCCCGCTCAACGCCGTCACTGACACTGACGTCGGCTCCGATGATGGGCTTAACCCCGTGACTCATTGCCAATCGATAAAACTTAACCAGCGCGAATAAGTTGTCCCAGTCCGTCATGGCGACGGCTGGCATCTTGGCTTGGGCCACCGCGGGCATCAGCTCGTCGAGCCGAATCACGCTGTCTTTAAGTGAGTATTCGGTATGAAGACTTAAATGAACAAACCCAGTCATGTCAGCATTCACTCGCGTGTAGCAAGCTCAAAGTATACCAACGACTTCTCTCGTCCACGGTGAGCACATCAAGAAAAAGATTGACAATCTTTTCAATATGTTGGATAACTTTATTTTTTTAAAGGCTTAAAACTGAAGCGATGAATGGGAGTCGGCCCCCACTTTTCAATCGCGTCCAAATGAGCGGCTGACCCATAGCCTTTGTGTTTTTTAAACCCATACCCAGGATAATGCCGATCCCAATCCACCATCATCCGATCTCGAGTGGTTTTGGCCAACACGGAGGCCGCCGCAATGGAAAGCACTTTGCCATCGCCACCGATGATCGCCCGTGCCGATAACGGCGCTGACCCCGATGGCGTCGGGCTGGCAGCGGCCGTCGTCAATCCGTTTAAGGAAAATAATCGATTGCCATCAACCACTAAGGAACGAGGTTGAATGGATAACGCTAAGACCGCACGACGCATTGCCAAAAAAGTGGCTTCAAGAATATTAATCGCATCAATCTCCGAGGCGTCGGAAATTCCAATGCCGTAGGCCATCGATTGGGACTGAATGATTGAAACCAGCTGCTCGCGCTGCGACTCACTGAGCTTTTTGGAATCATCCAAGCCCTCGATCCGGCAGCCCACCGGCAAGATCACTGCCGCCGCCACGACCGGCCCCGCCAAAGGACCTCGGCCGGCCTCATCGACTCCCGCTTGAAAGGGTTCGGTGGGCGACTCCAAAGGGCGCTCGGTGCGAGCGGATGGCGAGGTCAGGACTTTTGCCATTCGTCCAAAACCACAACGGCGGCTTGCTCCGAGGCGTCTTTTTTGAGCGACCGATGAATTTGCGTGAAGAGCGCCTCCAGTTCCGCAACCGCCTCCGGATGGGTTAACCAATACGTCAATCCAGCCGCCAATCGCTCGGGCGTCACTTGTTCTTGAAACCACTCCTCCACCACCAAACGCCCGGCGAGTAAATTGGGCTGCGCAAAAAAAGGCGCTTTCATTAATCGCAAGGTGCGCAGTAGCCAAGCGGTCACCGCTGAGGTGCGATAAGCCACCACCATGGGGCGCTTGGACAACAAGGTCTCTAAGGTCGCCGTCCCCGAGGCCACCAACACCACATTAGACGCGGCCAAAGCGTCCGCACTCTTGCCTTCCACCACCAGCAGGTTGAGCCGGGTGTGCGCAGCGGCGACAATGCGTTCGATTGATTCACGAACATGGGCATTGGCAATCGGCAACACCACGGTGAGATCCGAGAATTGTTGCTGCAGCAATTCCGCTGCGTTTATGAATGCCAACAGCAGCTGATGAACCTCCTGCCGCCGACTGCCCGGCAAGAGCGCCAACACCGTCGCCTGAGGGGATATCCCTAAATTCACGCGCGCCTCATCGCGGTCTGCCACCAACGGCAACCGATCGGCCGCGGGGTGCCCTACGAAGGTCGCGGGCAAACCCGCTTTGGCGTAGAGGTCTGTTTCAAACGGCAATAGGCACAAAATATGCGCCAGAAAGCGCTTCATGCCGTAGACGCGCTTCGGACGCCAGGCCCAGACTTGCGGCGATACGTATTGAATGCAGCGTACCCCCGCGCGATTGAGCTGTTTCGCCAGATTCAAATTAAACTCGGGTGCGTCGATGCCTACGAACAATCGACAGCCCATTTCCAGAGCCGTGGTTTTGGCGCGATCACGCAGTTTAAACAGCGCCGGCAAATGCTTGATGATTTCAACAAATCCCATCACCGCGAGCGCATCGGCGCTCGCCACCAGCTCTAGTCCCGCTTGTTGCATGCGTTCGCCACCGATGCCGATGAATCGAACCTCGGGATGGTGACGTTTGATCGCCCGCATGAGTCCTGCGCCCAACAGATCGCCCGAAGTTTCGCCCGCCACAATAAAAATCGGACCAGGACCGCTCACGGCAGCTCGCTAACGAACCAACGAACGGGTCACGCGTGGTAAAAAATCGACGATCAACTGCACCGCCGGTGCTGTTTTGGCTAATGCCACCAACTGTTCCGTGGCTTCGTTCAGCTTTAACTGATTTCGATACAGCAACCGATAGGCCTCTTTAATGGCACTCAGATCGTCGCTGCTAAACCCCCGTCGCTTGAGTCCTTCCAGATTCACCCCTTTCGGGACCGCGGGTGCATCCGCCACTAAGACGTATGGCGGAACGTCACGGGTGGTGGTGGCGTTGTTGGCTAAAAAGGCATGCGATCCCACTTTGCAGAATTGATGCACACCCGCGTAGCCCCCTAAGATCACCCAATCATCGATCTCCACATGACCGGCGAGGCCGGCGTAATTGGCCAACACACAATGCGAACCGATCACACAATCATGCGCCACGTGGGCGTACGCCATGACTAAATTATCGGAACCGATTAAGGTGTTCACACGACCACTCACGGTGCCGCGACTGACCGTTGAAAATTCCCGAAACGAATTGCGATCGCCAACCGTTAATGCGGTGCGCTCGCCCCGATACTTCAAATCCTGCGGATCACAGCCAATCATGGCGTGCGCACCGATGCGATTGTCGCATCCCATCACCGTTGGCCCTTGAACCACGGCGTGCGCGCCCACGCGAGTGCCGGCGCCTAGGACGACGTCGGGTCCAATAATGGCGTACGGTCCGACGTGGACGTCGGCGGCCAATTCAGCGGTCTGATCAATAATGGCGGTTGGGTGAATCAAACTCATTAGGCCGTCTGTCCTGGTGAAACCATCATGTCCGCCGAACACACTTCCACGCCACCCACGCACGCGCGCGTTTCAAATTTCCAAATGCCCTTGAGGGCACGGACAAATTTCGCTTCCAACTCCACGCAATCGCCTGGAATAACGGGCTTGCGAAAGCGAGCCTTATCAATCCCCACAAAATACAATTCGGTTTTTTCATTGGGCATGACGTTCGCCGTCCGAAACGCCAGCAACCCCGATGTTTGCGCCAACGCCTCGAGAATGATTACGCCCGGCATGACCGGACGGCCCGGAAAATGCCCCACAAAGTACGGTTCATTGAAGGTCACGTTTTTAATCGCCTTCACGTATTGCCCGGGCACCAGCTCATTGACCTTGTCCACCAATAGAAAGGGATACCGGTGTGGCAGTAACTTCAAAATATGATCAATCCCAAACGTCTCAATTGCTGGCGTATTCACAGGTTAACCTCTCTCATTCCGCAGACGTTCGCTCCAAACGCTTTAGCCTTGCGTGCATATCATCCAATTGTCTCAAGCGCCCGACGGTGCGCCTCCACTTGCGTGCTTCTTGGGCCGGAACGCCGGACGAGTACACTCCCGGCGATTCAATCGAATGACTCACCAAACTGTACCCTAAGACCACCACGCGATCGGCAATTTTCAAATGCCCGGCAATGCCCACAAACCCCGCGATCATACAGTATTGGCCAATCTCCGTTGATCCAGAAATCCCGACACAACCGGCAATGGCGGTGTGGGCTCCCACCCGGACGTTGTGACCAATTTGGATTTGATTATCCAAACGCACGTCGTCCTCGATGATCGTATCCTCGATGGCGCCACGATCAATCGTCGTGTTGGCGCCCACTTCGACATCGCACCCCAAGCGAACGCCACCGACTTGCGGCACTTTAATCCAATGATCCCGATCCATCGCCAAACCAAACCCATCGGCGCCTAGGACCGCACCGGCGTGGATTAAACACCGTTCGCCCATGGTGACGTTGGGATACAAGGTCACCTTCGAACCAATGCGGCAATCGGCGCCAATCGAGCAGTGCCCGTGGATCATTGCCCCCGCATCCACCACGACCCGTTCCCCCAGAACCGCGTTTGGACCGACGTACGCCAGCGGTCCAATACTGGCGCTGGCGGCGATTATCGCGCTGGGATCAACAACTGCGCTGGGGTGAATGCCGGGTGGCGCGGTCGGCTTAGGCGTCAACCACGCGGCCACTTTGGCATAGGCCACATACGGATCTGGCGCAATCAACCAATTTCGATCGCCCTCGTCCGCATCGGCTTCTTTGACGATCACCGCACTGGCGTGGGTGGTGCGGGCTTGGCTTTTATAGTGTGGGTTGGCTAAAAACGCCAAAGCGCCCGCTCGGGCGCTTTTGAGGGTCGCGACCTCGTGAACTCGCTCATTCGGATCCCCTTTGAGGGTCAATCCAAATCGGACTGCGATTTCACCGAGGGTCACCGACCCCATATCCGCTCCTTCAATTACTTCTTAGCAGGCGCCGCGGGCGTGGCTGCTGGTTTCGCCGACTGCAACGCTGCCAACACTTGGTTGGTGATGTCCAAGCCGTCATTGTTGTAAATGACGCCTTGCGACAAGACCAAGTCATACCCTTGCGATTTGCCAAAGTTACGAACCGCGTCGAAGATCGCGCGCTGAACCTTTTGCAGCTCTTCGTTTTGACGAACTTGCAAATCTTCCTGGAACTCTTTGTAGCGACGCTCCAGAGCGACCTGCGCATCACGCAAATCGCGTTGCGTTTTCGCCAGATCGGCCTCCGACATCGTGGCTTTATCACGATCAAAATTTTTCGCTCGGGCGTCTAAATCTTTCTTTTGAGCTTCGATCGCTTTTTGACGCGGAACAAACTCGTTTTCCAACGCTTGCTGAGCCGCTCGCGCTTGAGGGGCTTCCGCCATCAATCGCTGCGCGTCCACAATGCCAATTTTCTCCGCGAACGCCGTGGCTCCCATCAACGAGGTCGCCGCAACGGCGCTCAGGACTATTTTTCGAGCAAGACTCAACATAACAATTACCTCATAAAAAATTCGATCATCAACCTAAAACGCTGAACCCACCGAGAACTGGAATCCTTCGCGCTCATCGGGGTAGCGAATACCATCACCAGGAAAAGCATTCAGTGGGATGGCGTAACTGAAGCGGAAGATGCCCATTGGCGCCAACCACTGTACCGCGATTCCGGTCGAACGTTTTAGCTGATTGTAGCTGAATTTATAATCCACTGGGGTCAGACGATCCATGCCCAAGTAGTTGACGCAGCATGTGGTGAACACATTCCCAATGTCATAGAACGCGCTGACGCGTACGTTTGCCTTCCACTTTTCAGGCGTGGGGAACATCAACTCAACGTTACCCACCGTCAACAAGTTACCACCCGAGGGGTTGCCGAATTGATCGCGAGGGCCTAAGAAGCTTTCTTTGAAACCCCGGACCGTATCCGGACCACCGCCGTAGAATTGCAAGAACGGTGGCAAGCCCTTAGAGCTCGGCCCGTAGCTTGACCCGTACTCACCGGTCAACTTGTATGCCAAGGTAAAGTTGGCCGGCAGAGGTTGTAATTTCAAGAAATTAAACGTGCCGGTGTAATAACGCACGGAATCAACCGGCAACACACCGCTGACTTGAAACGACGCCCGCATACCGCGATCGGCGAAAATGGCGCGGTTACGCGAGTCGTAACTCCACCCCGCCGTGGCGGACAGGGTTTGGAACCGAGTGCCGTAGAAGTCGTATGTGGTGGTCGTACCGGTTGCATCGATTTGCGTTCCGGTTGTAATGTAGGGCGACCCGTTGTTGCGCACCCAATTGATGGATTGCAAGGAACTGCCTTGGCTGTTGGCCAGCAAATCGACGTTCGACCAGTTCAATCCCCAATGCAATCCTTGGAATTCCGAAATCGGATACCCGTAATCCAGACCCAACGTCATCATTTTGGTTTCAAACTTCGATGCACCGGACACAAACTGGGTCGATTTGCGATAAACGGCCGAAATGGTTCGGGCCACGCCATCGACGTTGGTGTAGGGTTGGGTTTGCGAAATATTATAAATCGTCGAATAACGACCGGCGCTGATCTCCGTGGATACCCGCTCGCCCGTGCCTAAGAAGTTTGCTTGCACAAAATTCGCGTTTAATACAAATTTTTGCGATGCGGAGTAACCAATGCCACCGCCAAATTGTCCTGGCAAGCCTTCTTTGATCTCAAAGTTCACATCCACTAAATCCGGCGTACCCGCCACCGGTTCATTTTTGGATTCAACTTTTTCAATGTAGGGCAAGCGTTGCAAGCGCTGTTTGGATCGGTCCACCGCCTGATTGGACAACCACGCCCCCTCGAGCTGGCGTAATTCACGCCGCAAGGTCTCGTCGTTAATGGTTTTAACGCCATTGAAATTGATGTGGCGGACGTAGACGCGATTGCCGGGCTCAATAAAAAAGGTGATCCCCACCACTTTTTTGTCTTTATCCAAGGTGGGCACTGGGTCGACTTTCGCGAACGCATACCCCTCTGCACCCAATCGATAGGAAATGTATTCCTGAATGGCCGTGATTTTTTTCTTAGAGTAAATTTCGCCTGATTTAACGAAAATAAGCTTTTGCAGCTCGTCTTCTGGCACCACCATCGTTCCGGCTAATTTAAGCTCACCGAGCTTATACACATCACCCTCGGTGACGTTAACGGTAATATAAATGTCGTCTTTTTCAGGAGCGATCGCCACTTGGGTGGAATCAATCTGAAAGTCCGCGTAGCCGCGGTCCATATAATAGGACTTGATTTTCTCCAAATCGCCTTGCAACGATTCGCGCGAGTAACGGTCGTCTTGTTTGTACCACGACAACCAGTTCGGGGTATGCAACTCCATCGTTTCAACAATGTCTTTGGGTGAAAATTTAGTCCCACCCGCAAAGTTAATCTGACGAATGACGGCGCGCTTGCCTTCTTTAATATCAATCGAAATTTTGACCTTGTTGCCCGGCTGATCTTCGACCGTCTCGTTGACCCGCACCGCGTACTTGCCGCGTGAAAAATATTGATCCGTGAGGTATTGCTTGACGTCCTCCAACACGCTGCGATCAAACGTCTTGCCCGCCGCCAGCCCAACGTTTTTCAAGCTCTTCTCGAGCTCTTCGGTTTTGATGTCTTTGTTGCCTTTGATTTCAAAACTTTCAATGGAGGGACGCTCCCGCACCGCAATCACCAACGTGTTGCCGTCGCGTCGCAATTCAACGTCTCTAAAAAATCCCGTCGCGTACAAAGCGCGCAGCGCTTCGTCGACGCGCTGATGATCCACCCGATCGCCCAAGGACACGGGCAGATAGTTAAAGACGGTACCTTCAGAGATGCGCTGCAGGCCGATGACTTTAATGTCACCGACCACAAAGGCGTTCGCCTCTGTTACAGACTCAGTCTGAGCTAAAGTCGCCGCCCATGGGGTAACCAAGGACAGCACCAGCGGGACAACGCGAAGCGGCTTTATCGCCATGACGGTAAATTCTTCCTTAAGGTCTCATGGCCTAGCTCAACCGCTGGGCAATGTCATTGTAAAACGCCAAACTCATTATGATAGCCAAAAGCAGCAGCCCAATGTTCTGAATCCACAGATTCGCTCGCTCGGACAGCGGTGCGCCTTTTAACCCCTCCGCCAACTGTATGACAATTTGGCCGCCATCCAAAACCGGCAGCGGCATTAAATTGAGAATTCCCAAGCTCAAGGAAATCAAGGCCAGAAAATCCAGATAAGAACCCAAGCCTCCCAAGGCGCTGGCGCCCGCCAGACTGGCGATTCCGATGGGGCCTGAGAGATTTTTGGCAGACACTTGGCCCACCACCATTTTATAGAAAAATTTCAATGTTAATATAGACTTAGACTCTATTTGGGTTGCCGATTCTAACATCGCGCCAGTAAAACCCAGACGCTTAACGGTCTCCATTCCAGGTGGATAGGTGGCCGGCCCCAAGGGCGCCACTCCCAACTTGCCCACCAAGTGCTCACCCATTTGATGGCTGTCGCGCTCGGCCCCCACGGCCACCGAGACCTCTTGAACAACCCCATTGCGCTCAATTTTGATGGGGATGATCGCCCCTGGCCGGTCAACCACCCAACGACGGACATCTCGGAAATCGGCAATGTCGTGACCATCCACCGTCACAATCCGGTCCTTGGGCTGTATTCCCGCCCGCGATGCCGCCGAATCCGGCTGCACGCTGCCCACCACCGCGGGCAAATCAAAGCCTCTGAACTCGAATCCGAACACCTTAAAGAGCGACCCGGGTTCAGTGGCCAAGCGTCGCTGCTCCGCGGTCAAACTCAGTTGCACCGTCACCGGCTTTCCCTCGCGCTCGATGCCCAACAGAATGGGACGATCGCCGATCGTTCGATCCAGCAGCTCCACCACGGCGTCCTCTTGAGTATCGACCTGCACGCCGTCGATCGCGGTCAGGTGATCCGCAATCGCCAGCCCACCGCGCGCCGCGACGGAACCCGGATCGATTGACCCAACCCACGGTTTGAGTCCCGGTACACCCAACATCATGACGGCCGTGATGAGCGCGAAGGCCAAAACAAAATTGGCGGCCGGCCCCGCTAAAAAGACCAATATACGCGCCCAAATGGGCCGACCTTGAAACGATCCGGCGCGCAACTCCTCGGGCACCTTATATTCCCGTTCGTCTAAAAGTTTAACGTAGCCGCCCAAGGGCAGCACGCCAATGCTGTATTCCACACCGCTCTTGGACGTCCGCTTCCACAGCGGCTTACCAAATCCAATGGCAAATTTGAGCACGTCAAAACCCAATGCACGCGCTGCAAAAAAATGGCCCGCCTCGTGAACCGTGACCAAAATTCCAATGGCCACCGCGAACGCAACAAATTCGATCAGGTACATCAGCATACGAAATGCGTCTTAATGATTTGAGTTGCCAAAGTGCGCGCTTGATTATCCACGGCCAACACCGTTTTGAGATCGTTCAAAGGCTCCACCACCAATTGCGATAATACCGAATCAATGACCCTCGGAATGTCCATAAAGTTCAATTGTCGAGCTAAAAACGCCGCCACCGCGACTTCGTTCGCCGCGTTAACCAACGTCGGCGCGCTCTGGCCCAGGCGAGCCGCGTGCGCGCACAGGGACAACGAGGGAAAACGCTCGTGGTCAGGCTTCTCAAAGTTCAAACTGCCCAAGCTCAGCAAATCCAAGCCCGCCACGCCCGACTCCACCCGATCTGGATAAGCCAAGGCGTGAGCGATTGGAACGCGCATATCCGGATAACCCAGTTGCGCCAAGGTCGAGCCGTCGATGTACTCCACCAAGGAATGCACAATGCTTTCGGGGTGAATCACCACGTCCACCTGCGCTGGGGTCATGCCAAACAACAACACCGCCTCAATCAACTCCAACCCTTTGTTCATCAAGGTCGCCGAATCCACAGAAATCTTGGCCCCCATCTGCCACTTGGGGTGATTGATCGCTTGTTCCGGCGTGGCGCATTTGAGCTGCGCCATGGACGAGCGCAAAAAGGGGCCGCCCGACGCGGTCAACCACAAGCGTCGCACGCCTGCCCGCGTCTGACCGCTGCGACCCGCGGGCAGACATTGAAAAATTGCGTTGTGTTCACTGTCGATCGGCAACAACTGCCCACCGCTGCGCTGCGCGCGCTCTAAGAGCAGTTGGCCAGACATCACCAACGCTTCTTTATTTGCCAACAACACGCGTTTGCCGGCGGACACCGACGCCAACGTCGGCTCCAAACCAGCCGCACCCACAATCGCCGCCATCACCGTATCGCCCACGGAACCCGCGACCTCGATCACCGCCTCGCGTCCGCTTCGGACCTCGGTCGCCACGCGATTGCCTAAGCGCTCACGTAAGCGACGGGCGGCCGCTTCGTCCTCTAACACCGCAACCGCTGGATTGAACGCCAAACATTGACGCGCCAAAATCTCGTCTTGTTGCTTGGCGACCAAAGCGGTCACCCGATAACGTTCTGGATGCTTGGCAATGACGGCCAGAGTGCTCTCGCCGATCGATCCTGTTGATCCTAAAATCGTGACCGATTGAACCGCACTCACGGGTGCCACAGCCCCAACCAAGCCAATCCGGCCACGTAAAACGGCAACGCCGCCACCAACCCATCGAGGCGATCCATCACCCCACCGTGTCCAGGCAGAAAATGACCGCTGTCTTTAACCCCGGCGTGACGCTTGAATAAACTTTCGGTTAAATCGCCCACCACCGACGCCGCCACGATCATCACGGTCAGACCCATCCAGGGCCACGGCTCAAATCCAAAAACGGGTGCGCCAATTTGTCCCACCACCACGCTCAACACCAACCCGCCCGCAACGCCCTCCCACGACTTGCCCGGGCTCACGAGCGGCGCGAGCTTGCGTTTTCCGAAAGCGCGTCCGGCAAAATAAGCGCCGACGTCCGCCGCCGCGACCAGCGCCCAGAGCAGCAAAAATAACTCGCCCCCCAGAAGCGTGGATGGCGTCGTCAACAGCATCACCGTGGCGACCGCGGCCGGAACCAATACGGCAACGCCGCCGACCCACTTCAGCAAACCCGACAGCCGTTGTGGCCAAACGACAATGTGCAGCGTCATGTACGCCCAAAACACCATTGCCGCCCACAACCACGCGAGCAACGGAACACCAAACGCTGGCAACCCCAAGGCCGCCACTAACAGCAACACATTAAAACCAATAAAACCAACTCGCCACGCGCGTTGATCACTTAAAAAACGCGACCACTCCAGCGCACACAGCACGCCGATCAACGCGAACACGCCCAATCGAATCGAGGATGGCAACACCAATAAGACGACTAATACGCTTATTAATAAAATAATGCTGGTTTTAATGCGCTCACTGAGCATGTTTGATTTGAGCCGAGGTTAAACCAAATCGACGTTCGCGCTGCATAAAATGTTCGATCGCCAACATTAAATCTTGACGCTCAAACGCCGGCCACAGCACTTCGGTAAACCATAATTCGGTGTATGCCAAATCCCACAATAAAAAATTACTGATGCGCTTCTCGCCGCCCGTGCGAATGAACAAATCTGGCTCCGGCAATCCGTGTGTATCCAAATGGGACGCAAACACATCGGCGTTAATATCCTCAGGCCGCACGCGGCCGCTTTGCACGTCCATCGCCACTTTACGGCACGCGTTCACAATGTCGTCGCGACCACCATAGGCAATGGCAATCACCAACGTCAGGCGTTGATTGGCTTTGGTTTTTCTCTCAATATTATCAATGCGTTCAATCAAAATCGGCGACAGCTGTGTGCGATCGCCGATGAACTTTAAGCAGACCCCTTGGTTATGCAAATCGTTGAATTCGCGATCCAAGACCTCCGCAAACAGGCTCATCAACGCGCCAACCTCCGTTTTCGGGCGCGACCAGTTTTCACTCGAAAACGCAAACAGCGTTAAATTCTCGACCCCAAGGTCGATGCACGCTTCGACGGTGCTGCGCACCTTGCCAACACCCGCGCGATGGCCAGCCACGCGCGGCAAGGCGCGCTTTTGCGCCCACCGACCATTGCCGTCCATAATGATCGCGATGTGTTTGGGTAGGTGCATGCGTATTACACCTGCAGGAGGTCTTTTTCCTTATCCGCTAACACTTGATCGAGTTCCGCAATAAACCGATCGGTGAGTTTCTGAATGTCCTCTTGCGCACGCCGATCATCGTCTTGAGAAATGAGTTTTTCTTTCAGCATCTCTTTCAAATCGTTCATGGCATCGCGACGCACGTTTCGGACCGCCACTCGGGCATTTTCGGTTTCACCGCGTGCCGCTTTGACCAGTTCCTTACGACGCTCTTCCGTCAACGCCGGCAACGGCAACCGAATCACGGTGCCCGCGGTATTGGGCGTTAAGCCCAAATCCGATTTCAAAATCGCTTTTTCAATGATCGGCACCATGCTCTTATCCCACGGCGTCACGGCCAACGTTCGGGCGTCCTCCACAATCACGTTTGCCACTTGGGACAGGGGTGATTCGGATCCGTAGTAATCAATCTTTAAGTGCTCCAGCAAGGAGGTGCTGGCACGCCCCGTGCGCATGCGCTTAAATTCGCCCTTCAGCGCCACCACGCATTTGCCCATGCGCTCTTGCGTATCTTTCTTTAAATCTTCAATCATCGTCTGATCCCCTGTAATCCGGCAGACGCTCTGACGCGACGCTCATTCCACTCATCAGTTATGAACGACCGTACCCACGTCTTCGCCATCCATGATTTTAAGTAAATCACCCTCGTTATGAAGATTAAACACCTGCAGTGGCAGTTGATTGTCACGACATAACACAATGGCAGTGGCGTCCATGACGGCCAATCGATCTTGCAACACTCGATCAAACGTCAAGCTCTGATAGCGCACCGCATTGGGGTCTTTGAGCGGATCGGCCGTATAGATGCCATTCACCTTTGTTGCTTTCAGCAACAAATCCGCACCGATTTCAATCGCGCGCAGACTGGCCGCGGAATCGGTTGTGAAAAACGGATTGCCGGTGCCGGCCGCAAACAACACCACTCGACCCTTTTCCAAATGTCGAATTGCGCGACGACGAATGTAGTCTTCACAGACTTCGTTGATTCGAAGCGCAGACATCACCCGGGCGTACGCGCCTAAGGATTCGATGGCGTCTTGCATGGCAAGGGCATTCATAACCGTGGCCAACATGCCCATGTGATCGGCGGACACGCGATCCATTCCGGCCCGTGCTAACCCCGCACCGCGAAAAATATTGCCACCACCGATGACGACGGCAATTTGAATGCCGCAAGATTGAACCGCAATGATTTCGGTCGCGATCCGGCGAATGATCGCCGGATCGATTCCATAATCGCCCGTTCCCATGAGCGCTTCGCCACTCAACTTCAGCAATATTCGACGATACCGAGGAGTGACCGCACTGTTCATCCAAACCTCCTCAAGACTCGCTTAAACCGATATTACTTCCCGCTGCTTTTCACAGTGGCCATGACTTCATCCGCAAAATTCTCTTGCTTCTTCTCAATGCCTGCGCCCACTTCTAAGCGCACGAAGGTTTGCACCGTCGCTTTGGCCTGACTCAAGAGTTTTTCGACAGAGGTATCCGGATCTTTCACAAACGGCTGACCCACCAAGGTGATTTCAGCTAAGTATTTGCGAATTCGTCCGTCCACCATTTTCTCGACGATGGCTTGAGGCTTCCCTTCCGCCAAGGATTGCGCCATGAGAATTTCTTTTTCTTTGGCGAGTTGCTCTTGCGGCACTTGAGAGGCATCAATGCATTGCGGATTGATCGCGGCGACGTGCATCGCAAGGTCTTTGGCCAACGTGGCGTCTCCACCTTTCAGTGCAACCATCGCGCCAATGCGTGTGCCGTGCAGGTAGCACCCCAACACGCCTTCGCTCTTCACCGCACTCAGACGACGGACGCTGATGTTTTCACCAATTTTGGCAATCAATGCGCGACGACGCTCATCCAAGTTAACGCCATCCGACCCGGATTGCGCCATGAGCGCTTCGACGCTCGCGGCACCCGAGGATAACGCCACTTTTGCCAAATCATTCGCAAAAGCACTAAAGTCCGCCTCGCGGGCAACGAAGTCGGTTTCGCAGTTCACTTCCACCAACACGCCATGGCTGCCATCGGCGGATTGCGCGAAGGCAATGACGCCCTCGGCCGCCACTCGAGCCGCTTTCTTATCCGCTTTGGCGAGCCCGGACTTGCGCATAATTTCGGCCGCGGCGTCTAAATCGCCATTGGCCTCCACCAGCGCTTTTTTGCATTCCATCATGCCAGCGCCGGTTCGCTCTCTAAGCTGCTTGACCGCATCTGCTGTGATATTCATGTCGATACTTACTCCGCCGCGTCGTGATCAGATTCGCCCGCCTCAACCGACTTCGTCGCTTTTTTGGCGCGCACCGCTGGTTTGCGTTTCGGCGCCGGGGCCTTACGCTTCGGAGCGGCTTCTTTCTTACGCGGATTGCCTTGTTCGTCTAATTCCACGAAATCGTCGTCCGCTTGCATGACGGCTGGACCCGCGTCCACGCCCGCCAACACCGCGTCGGCCATGGAACCGGCATACAAGTTAATGGCGCGCATCGCGTCGTCGTTTCCAGGAATCAAATAATCCACGTGATCCGGGGTGCAATTGGTGTCGACCACCGCCACGATTGGAATTCCAAGCTTTTTGGCTTCCTGAATCGCGATGTCTTCATGACCCACGTCAATGATGAACAACACGTCGGGAAGGCTGGTCATCTCTTTGATGCCACCTAAGCTCTTGTGCAGTTTTTCTCGTTCACGACGCAGCAACTGCGCTTCTTTCTTGTTGCGACGATCTAAATTGCCACTGGCTTCTAATTCTTCGATGTCCATCAAGCGCTTGATCGACTGACGAATGGTTTTGAAGTTGGTGAGCATGCCGCCCAACCAACGCTGATTCACAAATGGCATACCGCAACGTTGCGCTTCACGTGCAACGGCATCGCGAGCAGATCGCTTGGTGCCAACAAATAATACTTTACCGCCATCGGCAACTACGGATTTAACAAAAGAACAGGCTTCGTTGAATAACGGCTGAGTCTTTTCCAAATTGATGATGTGGATTTTATTGCGCTCGCCGAAAATATACGGCGCCATCTTGGGGTTCCAGAAACGGGTTTGGTGTCCGAAATGAACGCCCGCCTCCAGCATTTGTCGCATGGACACACTGGTCATAGTCATACTCTCCCGGGTTAAACCTCCGCCAACGCCGTATGAGAACCTTTCGGGGGCCCGGCGAGGCTCGCCGGACGGGCCGATCGGCACCCGCCCATACGGTGCCCAACGGTTGCGAGCCGTTGGGTATTGGCGTGTGGAATTCGATCTATCCCGACTTTATACCATATACCGGTATCGAAAACAATCACTTAGCAACCATCGGGGCGTCTGCCGGGGCCACGAGAGCACAGCTAAACCGTTGATCTTAGGGCACTCCCGCATTTCCACTGGCGCACCAAAGGGGTGCGCCGGAAATGATTAAGCCGGCGGCTGACCCCATCCAATTCGGCGCGCTCGGCGCGCATTTAAAGCGCAGATACACCGCACTCAATTTTGCATTTATGGGAAAATATCGCCACCCGCGCGAGAGTACCGAGTTCATGATTGCGAAGTCCCCCGAAGAAATAGACGGTTTACGATTGGCCGGACGCTTAACCGCTGAGGTTCTGGATCACGTCGGCGCCATCATCACGCCAGGCATCACCACCGATGAGATCAACGAATGGTGCCATAAGCACATCGTCGACCATCAACACGCGGTGCCGGCACCCCTGAATTATCACGGTTTTCCAAAATCGGTTTGCACCAGCGTGAATCACGTGGTCTGTCACGGCATTCCGGGCAGCAAGCGCTTGGTCGCTGGCGACATCATCAACGTTGACGTCACTGTCATTAAGGATGGTTGGTATGGGGATTCAAGTCGAATGTTTATTGTCGGCGAAGGCTCTGTGCTTGCCAATCGCCTGATCGACGTCTGCCGACAAGCGCTGTGGATTGGAATTAATACAGTGAAGGCCGGCATTCGCGTCGGGGATATTGGTTCTCGAATTCAACGCTTTGTCGAAGCCCAAGGCTTTTCAGTGGTGCGCGAATATTGTGGGCACGGTCTGGGGCGCGTGTTTCACGAAGATCCCCAAATTCTCCACTACGGCACGGCTGGGACTGGCGCAGTCATTGAAGACGGCATGATCTTTACCATCGAACCCATGATCAATGCTGGCAAACGGCACGTCCGGTTGATGCCCGACAAATGGACGGTGGTCACGAAGGATCACTCGCTGTCAGCGCAGTGGGAGCACACGCTCATGGCAACCCGCGATGGGTGTGAAATTCTGACCCTGGGCCAAGACGAAAAACCACCACTCCTTCCCGAAAAGAGTGCGGCATGAATGCGGAGATTAAATCCCCGGAACCCCCAACCTGGCCGTATTTAAACCAAGCCCAACAACACCTCGCCACGGCCACCGCAGACACCGCAATCGCGATTGAGTTGTTTAAGCAGGTCCTCCACGACGGCACGGCCTTGCTCAGTGAGCGTTTTAAAGCGGATGAACCAATTGAAGAGTTGGTCCACGACCGCGCTCACCTAATGGATTTGGTGCTCTCGCAAGCCTGGCATCTGTGGGTCAAGGGATTTGAAGACGAGCTGAGTCTGATCGCGGTGGGCGGCTACGGGCGCGGCGAATTACACCCCTGCTCCGACATCGACATCATGGTGTTGTTGCCAAAATTCGATAACAGCCCCTGGCAAAGTGCCTTAGAGCGATTTTTGACGTTCTTGTGGGACATCGGTCTGGAGGTTGGGCACAGCGTACGAACCATCGACGATTGCCAACGCGAATCGCTGGCCGACATTTCGGTCATGACGACTCTCATGGAAGCGCGGCTCATCATCGGGCCACCGGCGTTATTTGTCGCGATGCGCCGTGCGTTATCGCCGGCAAGAATTTGGTCGCCCAAAGAGTTTTATGAGGGCAAAGTCGCTGAGCAAACTCAACGTCACCAGCGTTTTTTCGACACCGCCTACAACCTTGAGCCTAACATCAAAGCCAGTCCCGGTGGACTGCGCGACATTCAAACGATCGCGTGGGTTGCCAAGCGCCATTTTGGCGCTGAGAATTTCGACGACTTAGTCACTCAAGGTTTCTTAACGCCCGCGGAGCTTCGCAAACTCAAAAACGCCCAAACGTTTTTATGGAAATTGCGCTTCGCATTGCATTTGATCACGCAACGACGTGAAGATCGATTGTTGTTTGATCACCAAATTCGCATCGCGCAAATGTTTGGCTACGAAGACGCCACATACACCCTGGCGGTTGAACAATTGATGCAGCGCTACTATCGAACCGCGATGGACATTTCGCTGCTCAACGAAATGCTTCTGCAGCTGTTTCGTGAGGCCGTGATTCAGCCCGAGGAGGGTTCCACCGTCGTCATCAATCCCCGCTTTCAAGCGTGCAACGATTACTTGGAAGTGGTGAGTGACGATACCTTTGAAAAAAACCCGAGCGCCATGCTGGAGCTGTTTCAACTCCTCTGTCAAAACTCGCAACTCCGAGGCGTGCGCGCCTCCACCATTCGCCTGTTGCAATCGCAATTGTGGTTGATTGACGAAGAGTTTCGTCAAAACCCTCGGCACCATCGCTTGTTTTTAGAAATCTTGCGGGAACCCGTTGGCGTCACTCGCGCGTTTCGACGCATGAACCTCTACGGCGTACTGGGCCGCTACATTCCGGGCTTTGGGCGGATTGTGGGCCGAATGCAGTACGATCTGTTTCACGCCTACACCGTGGACGCGCACACGCTGTTTGTGGTTCGAAACCTGCGACGCATGTCGTTGGAGCGTCACCAACACGAATTGCCAAAACTCAGTGAAGTGTTCAAAGCACTGCCTCGGCCCGAACTGGCCTATTTGGCCGGCCTCTTCCACGACATTGCCAAAGGTCGTGGCGGCGATCACTCCGAGTTGGGCGCGGTTGACGCCGAAGCCTTTTGTTTGGAACAAGGATTGTCGCGATACGATGCCCGTCTCGTCGCTTGGCTCGTGCGCCATCATTTGGACTTATCCGTCACCGCCCAGAAAAAAGACATTTCCGATCCTGCGGTCATCAACGATTTTGCGCGCAAAGTTGGCGATCAAACGCATTTGGATTATTTGTACGTGCTCACCGTTGCGGACGTCCGCGGCACCAACCCAAAATTATGGAATGCCTGGAAGGCCTCGCTGTTTGATGAGTTTTATGAGCGGGTCAAGCGCGCGTTGCGACGGGGACTGGAGAGTCCGTTGGGCGAGGCAGAATTGATCGCGGAAACCAAAAATGAAGTGCACGAACTGTTGCGTAAAGACGGTTACAAAGACGCCACGGTCGAGCGCGTCTGGGCACCGTTGAGTGCGGCGTATTTTTTACGCCACACCGCCGAGGAGATCGCCTGGCACACCTCACTGCTGGCCGACCGAGATGTTTTCGACGAAGACCCCGTGGTGTCCGTCCGTCAAGAAACGGGTCGTGGGGGAACCGCGATCTTTGTTTTCTCCAAACGAAAACTCAATAGTTTTGCGCGCAGCACCGCGATCTTGGATCAAATGGGCCTGACGGTTCTGGACGCGCGAATCACGCTCACGCAGAATGGGTTTAGCGTCGAGACCTATCTCGTCCTTGAAGACAACGGCGGCGCGATTGTCGACCGAGGTCGAATGCACGAAATTGAAGAAGGCCTGCGACTGCAGCTGAGCGATGAGCAAAGCACGCCCACCGTTACCCGTCGCGCCCCACGACAAACGCGACTGTTCGCAACCCCCACGCAAATCAATTTCAGTCAAGACCCCAATCAAACACGCACCGTCATGGAACTCATCGCCGCCGATCGACCTGGGTTGTTGAGCGACGTGGGCAAAATCTTCACTCAACATCAGCTTCAGTTGCACGGCGCACGCATTGTAACGGTTGGTGAGCGCGCAGAGGACGTGTTTTATCTGTCCGATACGCAAAACCTCCCGCTCGATCGAGCACGCTGTGATGCGATCGTCGTCGACGTCAAATCGGCCTTGAGCCGTAAAGCGTCATAACTCTTACAACAGCAAGCCCATGCATCCTCAACTTCAAACATTGCAACCCTACCCTTTTGAACGACTGTCCCAATTGATGGCGGGCATTCGACCACCGGATCATCTCAAACCAATTACGTTAACCATCGGCGAACCCAAGCACGCCGCGCCCGAAATTGCACTCCGAGCGTATGATCACGTTAAGGACGGCCTCTCGTTGTATCCGAGCACTCAGGGGACGGATGCGTTTCGAGACAGCATTGCGCACTGGGCGGATCACCGTTTTCAGTTAAAGGGCTCTCTGGATCCGCACACCATGGTTTTGCCGATCAACGGAACGCGCGAGGGCTTATTCGCAATTGCTCAGGTGCTGTTGGGCGACAACCCCAACAAGCGCCGCGTACTGATGCCCAATCCCTTTTACCAAATTTACGAAGGTGCGACCCTGTTGGCGGGCGGCATCCCCACGCTCATGGACCTTCAACAAGAGCACCATTTTGCGCCCCAATGGGATCAGATCAGCGATCAAATCTATGCTGAAACGGCCTTTGTGTACGTCTGCTCTCCCAATAATCCCACCGGCTCGGTGGTCACGCGCGAGCAATGGAAATCGCTCTTAGAACGGGCCCGCGAATTTGATTTCGTGGTCATTGCCGATGAGTGCTACTCGGAAATTTATCCCGAACAACAGTCGCCGCCGTGCGGGCTATTAGAGGTGGCTCAGCACAGCGCTTATCAGCGCGCCTTGGTGTTCCATTCGTTGTCCAAGCGCTCAAGCCTTCCGGGACTACGATCGGGATTTGTGGCGGGCGATCCAACGCTCATCGACGCGTTCCGTCGCTATCGCACGTATCACGGCTGTGCCTTGCCGATTCACGTCCAAAAAATCAGTCAGGCCGCCTGGGGCGATGAGGACCACGTGATTCAAAACCGCGCGTTGTATCAAGCGAAATTCAACGCCGTGCTGCCCATTCTCAAACCCGTCCTCGAGGTCACCGCGCCGCAAGCCGGCTTTTATTTGTGGCCACACTTACCAATGGACGATGAGACCTTCACTCAGCAGCTGTTTGCCCAGCAAGCCGTTGCGGTATTGCCCGGTCGCTATTTGGGTCGCCTCAATCCCTCCCACAATCCCGGCGAGCGCTATGTCAGAATCTCGCTCGTAGCCTCGGTCGACGAATGCGTCGATGCCGCTACCCGCATCCGTCAATTTATGGAGAAGCTATGAACACCCCCAATCACCAGTCCGTTATTGAACATTATTGGGAAGAACGCAGCGCCTTATCTCCCAAAGCCGTGCCCAGTGAATTGCGTCAGGCCTTGGAAGGCACGTTGAGTGAGTTGAACTCAGGCACGCGTCGAGTGGCGGAAAAAATTGATGGCCAATGGGTTGTACACCAATGGCTGAAGAAAGCGGTTTTGCTGTCGTTTAGAACGACTGACAATGCGCCAGTGAAGGCCGGTTACACCCAGTTTTACGACAAGGTACACCTCAAATTTGCCGATCTCAACCAAGCCCAATGGCAATCATTGGGAATTCGGGTCGTGCCGCCCGCGGTCGCGCGCTTTGGTTCGTATTTATCCAAAGGGGTCGTGTTGATGCCAAGCTACGTCAACATCGGCGCTCACGTGGGCGAAGACACCATGGTCGACACCTGGGCCACCGTCGGATCCTGCGCCCAAATCGGCGCCCGGGTTCACTTGTCCGGTGGCGTGGGCATCGGTGGCGTTTTGGAACCTCTGCAGGCGAACCCCACCATCATTGAAGACGACTGCTTTATTGGCGCCCGTTCTGAAATTGTTGAAGGCGTGATCGTTGAGCAAGGCAGCGTCATTTCAATGGGGGTCTACATTGGCGCCAGCACTAAGATTTATGATCGAGAAACCGGCGAGATCATCATGGGCCGCGTTCCCAAAGGCTCCGTCGTCGTCTCCGGCAATCTGCCTTCCAGCGATGGAAAATACTCGCTTTACTGCGCTGTGATCGTCAAAAAAGTGGATGCGCAAACCCGCGCTAAGACGTCGATCAACGAATTGTTACGACTATAAGGTCCCAACGCGCCGACAAAATGCCGACCTTAGTTAACAGACTGCAGATGACGCGAAACCGTGACCAATATAAGTAGAGTCGACGACTATGTATACCACGGTCTATCACGAAATTAAGGGCTGAACTGACCATTAGCACCGGACAGAATCTATCGTCTTGAATGACTGTAATCATGTACCTTGGAGGTTCATTCAGCCGAGCATTGAGAGTCTTCAAATGAAAGCGGCTATACATTAATGTAACTCACTGAGTTAATTTACTCAGTATTATACATTTTAGGCTTCTCTGTTTAAACACAGAAATAATATCATTAAAATCAAGTATTTATAATAAATTTTAACAATCATCATTATACTTTTCAATGTTTCATTCAGAACACACCGAAGAACAATGGCAAGGAAACTATTCTCCAATTAACCAATTAGCACCCGACTTGCCGTCCACGTGAGATGTACTAAATTCCCATTCGGCAGCACCAGCGGCTACGAACGTACGAGCTTACAGATGATAACATTAATGATCAGGATTCGAGGAGAACCCACGGTCACACCAGACACTTAAACGCGAATAGTGTCGGGGGCTTAGAAATTGAACCCGATCTATACGATCTATTCACTATTGAACCAAGTGGCAGCTTTATGACCACCTGCTGTCACCATTAGGAATTACACTTCGTGCGCACACCCCATCTTGGGTGCCTTTGGATCGCGCACTAAACGGTGAAATCAAAAACGATAATCCGTCCTCAACCAAATCGACCGCTGATGTAATCTTCGGTCAATTTGTGCAGCGGGTTGGTGAATATCTTATTGGTGGGACCAACTTCAATCAGATCCCCCAAATGAAAATACGCGGTGCGCTGAGACACGCGAGCGGCTTGTTGCATGCTGTGCGTAACGATCACGATGGTGTAATTATCACGCAACTCGTCAATCAGATCCTCCACGCGCGCGGTCGCAATCGGATCGAGAGCCGAACACGGCTCATCCATCAAAATCACTTCCGGATCGACGGCAATCGCCCGCGCAATGCACAAGCGTTGTTGTTGTCCGCCCGACAGCCCCGTGCCCGGTTGATCCAACCGGTCTTTGACCTCTTCCCACAATCCGGCTTTTTGTAAGGAACGATGAACGATTTCATCCAAATCCGGGCGCGAACTGGCAAGCCCGTGGATGCGCGGCCCATAGGCCACGTTTTCATAAATGGATTTCGGGAAGGGGTTGGGCTTTTGGAACACCATACCGACCCGAGCGCGCAATTGCACCACGTCGGTGCTTTTGGAGTAAATATCATTCCCTTCTAACAGGATCGTGCCCGTCATGTGCGCCCCAGGAATGGTGTCGTTCATGCGGTTGATGCATCGTAAAAAGGTCGACTTTCCACAACCCGAAGGACCAATCAACGCAATCACTGAATTTGAGCCAATATCCAAATTCACGTGATGGATGGCGTGCTTCTGCCCATAGTACACATTCACGTCGGTCGCCTGAATGATCGGGTTCGGGACATGCACCTCACCCACGGTTGGCGCGGTCACCGGCGTATTGGGGTTCTCACTCGTCATACACTAATCCTTATCGCTACCAACGGCTCTCAAAGCGGTTTCTGAAAATCACCGCCGCCAAGTTCATGACCAATAAAAATCCAAGCAAAACCAAAATGGCGGCCGAGGTTTTCGCCACAAACGCGTGTTCCGGGCTCGACGCCCACAAATACACTTGCACCGGCAAAACCGTGGCCGGCGACGACAGCTGCTGCGGCATATCGGCCACGAAGGCGACCATGCCGATCATCAACAACGGGGCGCTTTCGCCCAAGGCACGCGACATGCCAATAATCGCGCCAGTGAGCATTCCAGGCAACGCCAATGGCAAGACGTGATGGGTGACCGTCTGGACCGGCGATGCGCCGATTCCCAACGCCGCCTGCCGAATCGAGGGCGGCACCGCTTTCAACGCAGCCCGCGACGCAATGATGATGGTCGGCAAGGTCATTAAGCTCAACACCAAACCACCCACCAACGGGGACGATCGCGGCAACCCAAACATCTGAATGAATACCGCCAATCCCAACAATCCGAAGACAATCGACGGCACGGCCGCGAGGTTATTAATATTGACCTCAATCAAATCCGTTAACCGGTTACGGGGCGCAAACTCTTCCAAATAAACGGCGGCGCCGACGCCCATTGGGAAGGCCAAGACCAACGTCACCAGCAGCGTCAGCAAACTGCCACGCACCGCCCCCAACACCCCCGCTTCCTCCGGTTGGCGCGAATCGCCAGTGGTGAAAAAATTGGCATTGAACACCCGACGCGTCAGGTGCTTTTGCTGCAAGGACTTTACAAAACCCACTTCCTCATCGTCAAAGCCACGCTCATCGGAGGGCAGCGACAGGTCAATGTCCCCTTTGAGATAAGAATCCACCCGTCCGTCGGCCATGAACCATACGCGTTCGCTGTGCCCCAGAAGCTCCGGATGCGCCAATAACCGCTCGCGCAACTGCGATTCGGCGCGTTCGCTGACCAGCCCCACGAGCTTTCGGACGGAGGCGCGTTCGGTCACTTCCGGAAATAAAGCCTGAAGGCTTTGTTTGACGAGCGCGCGGTAATCCGCGTCCTCCAAAACGGCTCGGTCGTGGGTGTTGTCCGGATCTAACAATTCCGCCGAATAGGTCACCGATAAATTAATTTCGGACTGATGGAACGCACTCAAACTGTTGCCAATGATGGTGGAGAACAAAAACACCACAAACCCCAACCCAAAGGCCACCGCCAACAGCCCATAAAGCTTAAAGCGTTGTTCCTTGGCGTAGCGTTTTTTAAGCGAAGCCGCTACTTTCTGAGCGGTTTGATCGGGAGTGTTAATCATATTGCTCTCGATATTTTCGAACAATGACCAACGCCATAATGTTTAACAGCAATGTCACCACAAACAACACCAAGCCTAAGGCAAATGCCGCCAGCGTTTTGGGGGAATTAAATTCCTGATCCCCCACCAACAAGGTCACAATTTGCACCGTCACCGTCGTCACCGCCTGCAGCGGATTAACGGTCATATTGGCATTCAACCCCGCCGCCATCACAACGATCATCGTCTCACCGATGGCTCGCGAGACGCCCAACAATATACCGCCCGCAATCCCAGGCAGCGCGGCCCGAAGAATCACTCGGGAAATCGTTTCAGAACGCGTCGCTCCCAACGCCAGTGAACCGTCGCGAAGCGATTGGGGCACGGCATTGATCATGTCGTCTGAAATGCTGGAGATAAACGGAATGATCATAATGCCCATCACCAGACCCGCCGCGAGCGCGCTTTCAGAAGCCATCGACACGCCCATGCTTTCAGCCACGGAGCGCAGCAACGGACCAATGGTGAGCGCCGCAAAGAAACCGTAGACCACGGTGGGAATGCCCGCGAGCAATTCGAGAATGGGTTTGACAATGGAGCGTACGCGACGCGACGCGTATTCGGATAAGTATATTGCCGCCATCAAGCCGACCGGCACCGCAATGACCATCGCGATCAGCGCAATCAGCAATGTGCCCGCAAACAGGGGCACCGCACCAAACACATCGTCCGTCGCAGAGGCCTGCGGCGACCAGTGCGTGCCAAACATAAAGGCCAAGGGGGAAATCTTCGAGAAGAAATTTAAGGCCTCGAGCAACACGGAGAGAATGATGCCAACGGTGGTCACAATCGCCACCATCGAACACAGAATCAACGCCACGTTAATCAAGCGCTCAATTTCAGGTCGCGCTCTCAGATTTTTCTGAATCCGCCACAAACTCACGGCTCCGCCAATGGCACCGATGGTGATCACCGCGGCGGTTAACCACTCGCGACTCAACTCCCGCAATTCCTGCCAATGATGAGCCGCCGCCAACAGCACAGGGTTGCTCGAATTGGAGTGCCCCGCCGTTAAATTGGTCAGATCGTTAATCAGCAACTCACGTTCGTTGCCCGTGAGCGAGTGGTACGGCTCCGGCATGGCGGCCAACACCCATTTGAGCAACAACGGATCATCGATGACCTTCCACAACAGCAACACGATGACCGCCGGAAGGGCGCACCACACGGCACAGAGAGAGCCGTAGTAGGCGGGCAAGGAATGCAGCTCCGAGGCCTTCGATCGACCTCCCACCACGCTCACGGAACGAGCGCGACCCACGAGGTACCACAGGTACGCCATCGCCATCAGCATCAACAAGGTGGTTGAGATCGTCATGGACAGGTGACTCGTAAGCCCTTGGAATTCGTTAAATCTGCTGAAATCCCTACCCACCGATTATCGTTGAGCTATATGACAGTTTTGTTACGGCCGGGCCCGAATGGCGCCTCGCCGAGACCCTATTTTACGCTCATTTGAGTAAAATTAGCCTGTTAAGCCAAGGATTTAGCCATGACGCCCGCGCAAAAACTGACCCAGGAACTGATTCGATTGCCGTCCATCAGTCCACAAGACTTAGGCTGTCAAGACGTCCTCGCCAAACGCCTCGCGCAGCTCGGCTTTGACATTGAATGGATGCCCTTTAACGACGTCCAAAATTTTTGGGCCACCAAGGGCACCGGTGGGCCCACGCTGTGTTTTGCCGGTCACACGGATGTGGTTCCCACAGGACCTGTGGAGGGCTGGAATTCCGATCCATTCGAACCCACCGTGCGCGATGGCATCCTCTACGGCCGTGGCGCCGCGGATATGAAAAGTGGCCTCGCCGCCATGGTGGTGGCCGCTGAACGGTTTGTCGCGACGACCCCGGCCTTTGAAGGGCGGTTGGCGTTTTTAATCACCAGCGACGAAGAAGGCCGTTCGGTGGACGGCACCAAACGCGTGGTGGAAGTCCTCAAGCAACGGCACGAGAAAATCGATTGGTGCGTGGTGGGCGAACCTGCGAGCAGCGACGTCTTAGGAGACACCATCAAAATCGGTCGTCGTGGGTCACTCAGCGCCCGTTTGACGATTGAAGGCGTGCAAGGCCACATCGCGTACCCGCAGCTGGCCGACAACCCCATTCACCGCCTGGCACCGCTGCTCCACGACCTGACCACCCATCGCTTCGATGAGGGCAATGCCCATTTCGATCCCTCCTCGTTGCAAGTCGCGAACATGGCCGCCGGCACCGGCGCGCCGAACGTTATTCCCGGGGAGGCTTGGATTCGATTCAACATTCGATTCGCGCCCGTTCAGACCATCGAATCGTTACAAAAAACCATCCAAGCCATCATCGATCGGCATCAGGTAAAACATAAGATTGAATGGTTTATTTCAGGGTTGCCGTTTTATACCCCACCCGGCCGATTCACCGACGCCATCAGCGCCGCCATTGAATCGGTCTGTGGACGGGTTCCCGTCTTATCCACCAGCGGTGGCACCTCGGATGGACGCTTCATTGCGACCTTGGGCACCGAGATCGCGGAAGTGGGCGTACCCAACGGCACCATTCACAAACTAAACGAGTGTGTGCGTTTGGAGGACATCGATCAATTGGAGATGATTTACGTCACCATCATGCAGCGTTTACTGCCATCGAGCCCCTAAGGCGACAACGCGGCTGAACGATCCTTTAATCTAAGCCTTTTAGGCGCACGGGCCAGTGCGCAACGACGATCAACACCGCGAGCGCAAAACTGAATAAAAACACCCAACCCGCCATCGACAACCCCAACAGAGACCAGGTGATCGCCTGGCATTCACCACCGCCATTCCAAACGGTCAACACGGCGTCTTTAAACGACAGCATATTGATCAGCGCAAACACGTCGGCGCCACAGGAGGGCAAACTTCCCAGCGGTTGAGCTTGCATCCACACTTGTCGCAAGGACAGCGCCATCGCCGCCGCACTCAACACCAGCAAGATCAACCCCCACAGACTTTGGTAGGGTTTGGGCAGGGCAAACACGTAGCTTAATAAAAAGCCCACGCCCAAGGCGCTGATGGCAAAGCGCTGCAAGATGCACATATTACAAGGCTCTAATAACAGCCCCACTTGAGCGTAATAGGCGTAGCCCATTAACGCCGCGCACACAACGAACCCCAATAAATTCAGTGGCGAATGGCGCGAGGCGAAGTTCAACATAGGAATCAACCGATCTTAATGGTGTTCTCCACCTCATCGAGGTGAATGTGCCGAATGTCTTTGCCGTGCACCATGTAGACCACGTACTCGCAGATGTTCTTCGCGTGATCCCCAATGCGCTCCAACGAGCGCGCGACCCACAACACATCCAGCGCGCGGCGAATGGTTCTCGGATCTTCCATCATAAAAGTAATGCATTGCCGTTGAATGGAATCGTATTCCTCGTCAATGAGCTTGTCCGCACGGCATATTTGCAAGGCCGCTTGGGCGTCCAATCGCGCAAACGCGTCCAGCGCATCGCGCAATTGTTGGTGGGCCTGACGACCGACGTGCTTAATTTCACGATATCGATCCGCCGGGCGCTCCATGCTCGCCAAACGCGACGCGATGTACCCAATTTTCTCCGCTTCGTCGCCGATGCGTTCAAGATCGGTGATGGTTTTAATGATCGCCACGATCAAGCGCAAGTCAAACGCCGCCGGCGAGCGGGTTGCCAGAATGCGGTTGCATTCTTCATCGATCGCCACTTCCATTTTGTTGACGCGATGATCGCTGTGGGCGACTTCCTCGCCCAAGGCGCTGTCTCCGTCGATCAACGCTTTCACGCCTCTGGACAGTTGTTCTTCAACCACGCCTCCCATCTGCATTACTTTGGAACGCAGAGTCTCCAAATCTTCGTTGAAGCGACGTGATATGTGCGGCCCTAAATCTTTAACTTCCATGGCGATCCTCCACCTCCCAATATACACCCACTTAGGTCAAATTTAAAACCCAAGCGTGACGGCCTCCGAAAAAGCTTAGTCGTAACGGTCAAGGCTAAAGACCGGGTATTGCAGTTTTATGACAGCGGCTGGACGGATGTGGGAAAAGGCGCTTTATTTTTCAAGCGTCGGCGCGCGTGCGGCCCGTCGACTCAGTGGCCACCCAAACGCGAGGAGTTTAATAAGCCGATACGACAGAGGCTCGATCGCCGGGCGTAGAAGCGCTGACCGGACTTCAGTTCGACAAAGTGACCCAGCATCTGACGGGTCGCTTCCAACCAACTGGACTGCAGCGCGTACGCCCGACAATCCGCCGGATTTAAGCGCAAAGCCCGCTCGACGGCCACCTGCAAATTCGTGTTCATCGCGCCCGTGACGCCGTCCTGAATAACGTCCAACGGCCCGGTCACCGGATACGCCGCGACCGGCAAACCCGCTGCCATGGCCTCTAACTGCACCACACCAAAGGTGTCGGTGAGGCTGGGAAACACAAAGCAATCCGCGGCGGCCAACACACGCGCAAGCTCACTCCCGTAGAGAAATCCGGTGAACGTCACGTCGGGATAGCGCGCCTTGAGGGTTGCCAATTGGGGACCATCGCCGACCACCCATTTGTCGGGAAAGGGCAGTTCGCAAAAGCGTTCGAGGTTTTTCTCCAAGGCCACACGCCCCACGCTGATCAACCGCGGCGACGACCGCAGTGGCTTATGCGGGTCTGGCTGGAACAACTCGGTATCGACTCCCCGCCCCCAATGCACCAGGCGTCTAAATCCCCGCGCTTTTAATTCCCGGCGCACGTGCAAGGTCGCCACCAACGTTCGTGCGGCCACTTTATGGAACCGTCGCAACCAAGCGTAGGTCAGGCCCTCGGGCATGCCGTAACGCGCTCGCAAATAACTGGGAAACTGGGTGTGATAGCTGGTGGTGAAGCGCCAGCCGCGCAACAGCGCCGCGCGCCGCGCCGCCAGCCCCATCGGGCCTTCGGTCGCGATGTGCAACGCATCGGGATTAAAGGACTCAATCTCCGAGGCCAATCGGCGTGAACCGATTAGGGCTAAACGGATGTCTTTCTCACCAGGCCACGGCACGCTCCAGCGCTCTTGTGGCGTGAGCATCAATACCTCGTGGCCCATCTCCACTAAACTGCGTTCCGTGGCTTGTAAGGTCGTCACCACCCCGTTGGTTTGGGGACGATACGCGTCGGTGACAATGGCGATGCGCACGGACTAGGCCGCCGACGACCAGTCGAGGTCGCGCGCAAGACTCGCGGCGGGCTCACTCACTGCGAGGGTTTTAACCGAATCGGTCCATTCGATCAACGCCAATCGACCATTGCGATCTTCCACCAGCGCGGTGCAGTGCTCAACCCAATCGCCGTCGTTGATGTATTGGATTCCGTCGATTGTACGCATTTTCGGAACGTGCATGTGCCCGCAAATCACCCCATCGCAATGGCGCCGCTGCGCGGCGGCCACCGCCGCACGCTCAAAGCGATCAATGAAGGTCCGCGCGTCCGGAACCCGGGATTTGATCCACGAGGCGAGCGACCAATGCCCCAGACCCAAGCGCGAGCGGGTTTTTTGAATGACTCGACCCACGACCATGAGTGAGTCGTATAAACGCTCGCCGACCATTTTCAATAACCAAGAAAATTTCACCGCGCCTTCGAATTCATCGCCGTGCACGACCCAAAACTTACTGCCTTGTGCGCTCTCAAAAATCCATTGACGATGCACTTCGATGCCCGCCAACAACGCGCCGTCTAAAGAACGCGCGGGTTCATCGTGATTGCCGGGAATGTAAATGACGCGCGTGCCGGATTTGGCCAATTCCAAAAGCTCTCGGAAGATTTCTTGGTGTTCCGCTGGCCAATAGATGCTCCGTTTGAGACTCCACAGGTCAACGATGTCGCCCACCAGCACCAGGGTGTCGGTTTTAAGATTTTTTAAAAAATGGCGAAGATACTCGGCTTGGCAACCACGGTAGCCTAAATGAATGTCGGAAATAAAAACCGTTCTTAAGGCAGGCAAGCCTTCTAATGTCATGACTACACTCTTAAAAGCGCTTTTCGCGTTCTTCAGGATCGTAGTGAATTTCAATGACGAATTGATTGCACCCGTGTGAACGACGGATGACCGTCACCGCCGGATGGCCGGCGCGCAATCGGCGTCACGGCGCGGACTGAACTCGATAACTTGGGAAGTGCACGATGAATTCACTGCCCGAGCCTTCGGTGCTGTGAATTTCCAAACTGCCGCGGTGTCGGGTTATGGCGTGTTTTACAATGGCCAATCCCAAACCGGACCCTCCCGTTTTCCGATCGCGAGACGGATCGATGCGATAAAAACGCTCCGTGAGTCTGGGCAGATGGTGGGCGGCAATGCCGGGGCCAGAATCTTTGACGCTGCAGTGGGCACCACGCTCATCCACCCAGTAACGCACCCAGACTTCACCGTGGGGAGGCGTGTATTTGCGCGCATTGCCAATCAAGTTCCCAAGGATCGAATGAATTTCGGCCTCTTGACCCAACAGTTTGGCATCCGAGTCCAATGCCAAATGCACCGTCGGCTTGGGCGACGCGGCAAGGCTGGCTTCTTTGCGCATCAACGCCAACATCGCGCAGACGTTGACTTCCTCCAAAGGCGCCTCATTGCCGGTGGTCTCTAAGCGGGAGAGTTCAATCAATCCCTCCACCACCGCTTTCATACGCTCGACCTGCCGGCCCATTTCCTCAATGGGGCCTTGCCATTCGGAATCTCGATCGGTTTCATCCGAGAGCGCGTCTACGTAGCCGGCGATGACGGTCAACGGCGAACGCAATTCGTGGGAGGCGTTTGCCACAAAATCTTTGCGCATGGCTTCGAGGCGCTGTGCTTGGGTATCGTCTAAAACAATGAGCAGTTGACGGTCCGGCCCATACACCGCCATCTGTAACTTTAAAAACCGCTCCTGATCAATTCCGTTTGCATCGATCGTCACGGTGTGGTTGAAATCGTTGTTTTTCAAATAGGTGGCAAACTCGGGATGACGGATCATGGTATCGATGCGTTGCCCGTAATCTTGCCGTTTGCGCAGGTTGAGTAATTGAGCCGCCGCCCGATTGAACCACTCGATCTCGCGGCTGGCGCCCAACAACACGATGCCCACCGGAATGACTCCGGTCATCTCCCGAAACTCGCGCACCAATTGAACCACGCGCCGTTTGTGAAACTGCTTGCGGCGATAGATGCGCATGATCAGCGCCAACACATCGCCCCACACCCCCGTGTAGTCCGGCGCCTCCTCCCGGGAACGGTGCTGCAACCACCACTGCAGGTGAAACAGCCGAATTTGATCCACGAGGATGTAAATGGAGAGGGCGACGATGAGCGTCAACGTCAAATGATTGAGAATCAATCCGACAGCGATCGCCGCGACGAAAAACATCGCCAACCGTCCCACCGCCCAGACCCATGCACTTTTCATAACGCCTAGTATTAATCAAATCGGCTTTTCTGAAAAGCGGTATCCCGAGCCGCGGACGGTTTGTATACACGTTTCGCGCTGTACTTCCTCTAAGGCCTTACGCAAGCGCCGAATGTGCACGTCCACCGTGCGCTCTTCGACGTACACATTGCCACCCCAAACGCGGTCCAAAAGCTGCGAGCGCGTATAAACTCGCTCGGCGTGCGTCATAAAAAACGACAACAAGCGATACTCGGTGGGACCCAGGGTCACGGGCTTGCCATCGGCCATGACGCGATGACCCGCTTTATCCAAAACAAGACCGCCCGCCTCGACCCATTCTTCGGCGTGTTCTGGCTGAACTCGGCGCAAGACGGCCTGAATGCGTGCCAACAGCTCACGCGAGGAGAACGGCTTGGTGATGTAATCGTCGGCACCCCCATCCAGCGCGGAGACTTTGTCGTTTTCCTCGGCACGTGCGGTCAACATAATGACCGGCACGTCTTTGAGATCGGGATCCTTTTTAAGCGAGCGCGTCAGCTCCAGCCCACTGATTTCAGGCATCATCCAATCCATCAGGATCAAATCGGGGCGACGATCGGCAATGGCCGAGCGGGCTTCTTTGGCGTTTTCAGCCTCATGCACTTCAAAGCCGGCGCGCTTCAACCCAAAACAAATCATTTCGCGAATCGCACGCTCGTCCTCCACCACCAGAATGACTCGAGGATCCATGCCGCTAGACTCTCTCTTTTAATTGCCCTGTCATATTACAACGCGCCAATATGACAATTCCATGACAGTCGATAATGCGCTGTTTCGAATCGCCTTTTACGCTTTTCCCGTGGGTTGACCCATGGGCTTTCCGTGCGCGACTTGATCGCGCAAATACACCGCTCGGGCCAGAGGGGCGCTCACGGCCGCGCCTTGGCACTGATACAGGGCCGCCAATCGAGCCACCGCGACGACGGACGGCAAGGCGTCCCCAGCCACCCGCGCCACACCCAGCCTGGGCGCCAGCGTCGGATCGAGCAAAAATCCGTGACCTACGCCATAATCCACGCCGGTTGCGGCATCGCCCACCACATCCTGTGGTGCATTCAACGCTTCTCTTGGCACGGTCACTTGCTCACAGTCGCGCAGCCTTAGGCTGGACCAATAAATCTCGCCGAGGCGCGCATCCAACGCCGAGAACATGCTGGGATTGTCGGCACGCTCACGCTCCGACAAATGCGTCAAGGCGAAGCCATAGGCCATACTGACTAAACTGGATACCCCCACCAAGGGCCGATCCCAACCCATGCCCAAGCCTTGTGCGGCCGCGAGTCCGATGCGCACACCGGTGAAGGCCCCCGGACCCCGACCGTACCCAATCCAATCGACCATCACAGGCGTCACCCCCGATTCGCTCATTAAACGCGGCAAATGTGCGGCGATTAACTCGGCGTGTCCTTGTTTCACAATCGTCTGGAAGGCGTTGACGTCGTCGCCAACCATTACCGCAACGCCAAACGACTCAGTCGAGGTTTCAATGGCCACCACCACGCTCATGAACCGTGCCCCGCCGTGTCGTTAAACGATAAATGATCGATCAAAAAGGCTTGGGCCTCACTCACCGATTCCACCATCGGCATGGGCGGCAAGGCCTTGAGGATTTGCTTTCCATACCCTTTGGTTTTGAGACGCCGATCGCCAACCAACACCACCCCATAGTCATCCGTGTCCCGAATCAACCGACCCATGCCTTGCTTCAGTGCCAACACCGCTTGGGGAATCTGCAAGTGCCGAAAGCCGTCTAAGCCTTGTAATTCTAATCCTTTCAAACGCGCTTTGAACATCGGATCATCGGGCGACTGAAATGGCAATTTATCGATGATGACCACGGACAACGCCTCGCCACGCACGTCTACCCCCTCCCAAAAACTGGCCGTGCCCAACAAGATGGCCTGACCATCTTGGCGAAATTGCCGAATCAAGGCATCGCGTGGCGCGTCGCCTTGAACCAACATCAACCACGGCAATCGCTCCTGTTTTAAGCGCTCGCGGACCCAGACGCTGGCCTGATTGAGCGCCCGAAAACTGGTGAACAGAAAAAAGGTCCTACCGCGCGCCGATTCCACCAACGGCCAGGACTTTTCAAGCACCTGCGTCGTGTGCCGGGGGTCCGTCGGATCCACAATATCGGTCGGCACCACCAAACGCGCTTGGCGATTAAAATCGAAAGGGCTCTCCACGTTTAAGGTCGTGACCGACTGAACACCGATGCGCTGACAAAAATGCGAAAAATCATTTCCCATCGCCAAGGTTGCGGAGGTGTAAATCCAACTTTTGGGGTGCGCTTGGCGATGAGACTCCAAGCGATCGGCCACTTCAAATGGCGCAAATTCAACGCTGTATCCGGGTTCCGTGCGCTCAATCCACTGCAGGCCGGTGGATAAGTTAACGTTGTAGAGTTGATTGGCGGTGTCCGCCAGCCCACGCGCACGGCGTGTGAGCGCTTTTAAATCCGGCTCTGCGAGCGCCTGCTGTTCGAGGCTCGTGGCCCAACTCATCAAATCCGCAACCCAATCCCCCCACTCGTCTAAAAACACCGTGGGCACCTGCTCCCAGTCAACGCGCTCTCGCCCCAACTCCAGATACTGGCGACACTGCAAAAACCGCGATTCCAAGGACCACAACTGTTGATCGCCACTGGAATCAAAACGTCCCAAACGCGTCAATTCCAAACGCGTGTCTTTAAATAAATTCAACAGCGACCGGGTGGTGAATTTCAATCCAAAAAATTGCGCCGCCGTATCCGCAAACTGATGCGCCTCATCCACGACCACCGCATCCACGCCGGGCAGCAACTCGCCGAAGCCTTCTTCTTTCATTGCCAAATCCGCCAACAGCAAATGGTGGTTGACGACCACCACGGAAGCCGCCTGCGCGTCCCGTCGGGCGTTTAATAAATGACAGCGTTGATAATGGGGGCAGGCTTGACCCAGACAGTTGTCTTTGGTGGAGGTCACGGTCGCCCAAATGGGATCCGATTCTGGAATCGACCCCAATTCGGCAATGTCGCCTCGCGTCGTGCGTTGCGACCACTGCTCGATGTCCTGCAATAGTCGGGCGTCCTTGCGCTCCAGTCCCGGCAGATTCGGATTGGCCAAGGCCTGCTGCAAGCGTTGATCGCACAGATAATTGGCTCGGCCTTTTAACAACGCCACTTTAACCGGCCGACCCAGGCTCTGGGCCAGCACGGGCAAATCGCGGTGATACAGTTGATCCTGAAGGTGGCGAGTGCCCGTCGAAATGATGACGCGCTTGGCACACAACAGCGCCGGAACCAAATAGGCATAGGTCTTGCCCGTTCCGGTGCCCGCCTCAACCACCAAGTTTTGGGCTGATTGCATTGCAGCAAAAACTGCCTCAGCCATCCGAATCTGCCCTTCGCGTGGCCTAAATTCGGGAATTACACTCGCCAGTGGACCATTGGCGTTGAAAAACTCTGACAACGTTTGCAATTGTTATGTCCCATTAAGAGTCTGTGCTGGGATCTCAACCCACCCCATTAGTGTATCACCCCGGGCCTTGTTGCTGCCCCAAACGCCTATAATAGGGCCCTGTTTTGATTAAGGAACTTCACCATGTTGAACGTTGCGCCAGCGGGAACCCACTCCGCGTTAATCTCTTGGGTTGACGACGTGGCCGCCTTAACCCAACCGGATCGAATCGTCTGGTGTCAGGGCACGGACGAAGAGCGACACGCGTTAACCGATCAGCTGGTTCAGTCGGGCGAGTTCAAGCCACTGAACCCCGCAACGTACCCCCATTCCTATTGGTACAAGTCGGACCCGAAAGACGTGGCCCGAACCGAACATTTGACCTTCGTCTGCACCAACGCCCAGGCGGACGCCGGCCCGAATAACGTGTGGATGGAACCCGCCGCCGCCAAATCCAAAATGAGCGCGTTGTTTGCCGGGTGCATGCGCGGCCGAACGCTCTACGTCGTGCCCTATTGCATGGGACCGTTGAATTCACCACTGTCGCGCTACGGCGTTGAAATCACTGACAGTGCCTACGTGGTGTTGAACATGCGCATCATGACCCGCATGGGTCTGGACGCGCTGCGAAAAATCAACGACAGCGGTCAGTTCGTGCGCGGCTTGCACAGCACGGGAGACTTGAACCCGGACCGTCGCTTCATCATGCACTTTCCCGAAGAGCGGCTCATCATGAGTTTTGGCTCGGGCTATGGCGGCAACGCTTTATTGGGTAAAAAATGTCACGCGCTGCGCATCGCCAGTTTCCAAGGCCGCGAAGAGGGTTGGCTGGCCGAGCACATGCTGTTGCTGGGACTGACCTCCCCGACGGGTCAAACCCACTACGTGGCCGCCGCCTTTCCATCCGCCTGCGGCAAAACCAACTTGGCCATGTTGTTGCCGCCCGAGAGCATGCCGGGTTGGAAAGTGACCACCATTGGAGACGACATCGCCTGGCTACAACCCGGTCCCGATGGGCGACTGTGGGCCATCAACCCCGAAGCCGGTTACTTTGGCGTCGCGCCGGGCACCACTGAAAAAACCAACCGCAACGCGTTCAAAATGGTTCAGGGCAACACCATTTTTACCAACGTCGCGCTGACCGAGAATCAAGAGCCGTGGTGGGAAGGCCTGCCGGGCAAACCCGCCCTGGATTGGCAAGGCAACCCCATTGGCGAAAAAGGCCCCTACGCGCACCCGAACGCGCGCTTCACCGTCGACGCCAAACACAACCCCAGCTACGGCATTGAGGCCGAAGACCCCAATGGCGTGCCCTTGTCCGCCATCATCTTCGGGGGACGGCGCGCCAGCTTAGCGCCCTTGGTCTACGAAGCGCGCGATTGGAACCACGGGGTGTTGGTCGGCGCCTCGGTGGCCTCGGAAACCACCGCCGCGATCACGGGTCAAGTGGGCGTGTTGCGCCGTGATCCGATGGCGATGAAGCCCTTTTGCGGTTACCACTTTGGCGATTATTGGCAGCATTGGATCAACATCGGTCAACAGCTCACCAACCCACCCAAAATTTTCCACGTCAACTGGTTCCGCCAAAGCCCACAAGGTCAGTTTTTATGGCCAGGGTTTGGGGACAACTTGCGGGTCCTCGAATGGATGATCAAACGCATTGAACGCCAAATTGACGCCCACGACACACCCATCGGCGCGATGCCGAAAGCCGGCGATTTGAACCGCCACGGGTTGCAGTTGGACGAGGCGGTCTTGACGGAGTTGCTGCGCGTCGATCGCGACGCGTGGCAAGCCGAAATGGTCGCCTTAGAAGAGGATTTGAAGCCCTACAGCGATCGCCTCCCGAGCGTTCTGCGCCAGGAAATTGACGCGCTAAAAAATCGCTTGCGTCACTGATCGCCGGGTCAGTCTTAGGGGTAGCGCCGCTTACGATCCCGCGGCGGCGCGCAAGGCCTCGCGCACAATGCTGGGTTCAAAGGGGTTCGTTTGGGACAAACGCGTGAGGGTTTGTTTAAAGCGTCTTGTTCCCACTCGATGGCTCAGCAAACCCAATAGATGTCGGGCACTCGCGTGGACTTTGAATCCGGCGTCGCAATCGGCTTGAATCATGGGAATCAACAGCTCCACGAGCTCACCGGGATTGGGAATCGCGACCTCCGGATAAAGGGCCTGGTGCACCTCGGCCAAAAAATACAAATGATGATAGGCCTGACGACCAATCATCACGCCGTCGACGTGCTCTAACGCCGCCGAAACGGCGCTCAAATCCGCAAGCCCGCCGTTTAAAATCACCGTCAGATCGGGCCGACGACGCTTGAGTTCATAGACCAAGTCGTAGCGCAAAGGCGGAACGTCGCGATTTTGTTTGGGCGACAACCCTTTCAACCACGCCTTGCGCGCGTGGACAATGAACACGTCCGTCGGGGCCTTTGCCACCGCGTCGACGAACTCAAAAAACGTGTGCTCTTCGCGTTGATCGTCGATGCCGAGGCGGCACTTCACGGTCACGGGAACACGGACCGCGGCGCGCATCGCGGCCACGCATTCGGCCACCAGCGTCGGGGTGGCCATCAGGCAAGCGCCAAAGGTTCCCTGTTGCACCCGATCGCTCGGACAACCGACGTTGAGGTTGATCTCTTGATACCCCCACTGCTCTCCCAAACGCGCGGCTTGCGCCAACAAACGGGGGTCGCTGCCCCCCACCTGCAAGGCCAGGGGCTGCTCCATCGGATCAAAATCCAGTAATTTGGGGCGGTCGCCGTGCTCCAGCGCGGCGGCGGTCACCATCTCGGTGTAGAGCAAGGCCCGCGGCGCCAAGAGTCGGAAGATGCGGCGACAAAACCGATCACTCCAGTCCATCATCGGCGCCGTGGACAATCGTCGATCCACTGAGTCCCTCCCAACGCGTTAAGCGCGCTCCGCTCGTCGTCGATCGCTCTCTTTTAAGAAGCGCTTTCGAATCCGAATGTTTTGTGGCGTCACCTCAACGAGTTCGTCGTCGTCGATGAATTCCATCGCCTGTTCTAGGCTGAATTTAATCGGCGGCGTCAAAATCATATTTTCGTCTTTACCGGCCGCGCGCACATTGCTGAGCTTTTTGCCCTTCAGAGGATTCACCACCAAGTCGTTATCGCGAATGTGCAACCCAATCACCTGGCCCTCATACACCCGCTCGCCAGGCGTGATGAACAATCGCCCACGCTCTTGCAGCGCGAATAAGGAATAGGCCAGCGCTTCGCCTTGACCATTGGCCACCAACACCCCTTGTGGTCGGCGCGCCAGCGTCTTATCCAACACCGGACCGTAGTGATCAAAGACGTGGTACAGCAGACCCGTACCGGAGGTCAGCGTGCGAAACTCGGTCTGAAAGCCAATGAGCCCTCGTGAGGGCATGGAGTATTCCAAACGCACGCGACCTTTGCCGTCGTTGGACATGTTGCTCAGTTGTCCACCGCGCTCGCCCATCGCCTGCATCACGCCGCCTTGATGCTTATCGTCGACATCAATGGTGACCTGCTCCCAAGGCTCTTCGCTCACGCCATCACGCTCACGGACCACCACTTGAGGACGAGACACCGCAAGCTCGTATCCTTCGCGACGCATGTTTTCAATCAACACGCCCAAGTGCATTTCACCGCGCCCATAGACCTTAAATTTATCCGGGTCCTCCACGTCCTCCACGCGCAGCGCCACGTTGTGCAACAACTCGCGCTGCAATCGGTCACGCACTTGGCGTGAGGTGACGTACTTGCCCTCTTGACCGAAAAACGGCGAGGTGTTGGTCTCGAACGTCATGCTGATCGTGGGCTCATCCACCACCAGCGGCGGCAACGCTTCGGGCGCTTGTGGATCACACAGGGTGTCGGAAATTTTGGGCGTCTCCAAGCCCGCAAAGGCGACGATGTCGCCCGCCTCCGCGCTTTGCACCTCAACGCGATCCAGCCCTAAAAATCCCAAGACTTGGCTAATTTTGGCGTTAAACGGTTCGCCGGTACGCGGCATCACCGTCACGTTGGCGCCTTTCTTCAACACACCGCGTTGAATGCGACCGATCCCAATGGCGCCGACGTAATTGGAATAGTCCAACTGAGAAATTTGCAATTGCAAGGGGCCAGTGGGGTCGACGGAGGGCGCTGGGCAGTGACTTAAGATGGCGTCGAACAACGCGTGCATGTCCCCAGAGCGCACCGACGGTTCGGTGCCAGCGAACCCTTTCAATGCCGAGGTGTACACCACGGGAAAGTCCAGCTGTTCAACCGTGGCGCCTAAGCGATCAAACAAATCAAAGGTCTGGTTTAAGACCCAATCAGGTCGCGCCTCGTCGCGGTCAATTTTATTGATCACCACAATCGGACGCAGACCGTGTTTGAAGGCCTTCTGAGTCACAAAGCGGGTTTGTGGCATGGGGCCGTCCACGGCGTCCACCAACAACAACACGGAATCGACCATCGACAGCACGCGCTCCACCTCGCCGCCGAAATCGGCGTGGCCTGGCGTGTCGACAATATTAATGCGGTAGTCTTTGTAGCGAATCGCCGTGTTCTTCGCCAAAATGGTGATCCCGCGCTCCTTTTCCAAATCGTTCGAGTCCATGGCGCGTTCCGGCAAAGCGGCACGGGCGTCTAATGTATCGGATTGCTTGAGGAGTTGATCCACCAAGGTGGTTTTGCCATGATCAACGTGAGCGATGATGGCGATGTTTCGTAACTGCGAGCGCACTGGGGGTTCCTTAGATGAATCGAAAAAACCGCCCATTATAACGGTTTTAACACGACAACCCTAGGAATTTATTCGCTAAAGTGACGTAAAGTCGCCCATTCATCGCTTAAAGTGTGAATATGCTCCTCCCAATATCGAGCGCTTTCAAACCAGGGGAAGGCTTTGGGAAACGCCGGATCGTTAAAACGACGCAAAATCCAAGCGCTGTAATGAACGATCCGCGTGAGTTTGAGCGCCGGAATGAGCGACCATTCGTGACGTGGAAACGCCCGAAATTGCTCATAGCCTTCCAAAAGATCCGACCATTGCGCGCGCATCTCGTCCCGCGAACCCGCCAATAACATCCACACATCCGCCACCGCGGGGCCATTGATGGCGTCGTCCAAGTCCACAAAGTGTGGGCCCTGCGCGGTCCACAACACATTGCCGCGATGACAATCGCCGTGCACCCGCAAGGAGCGCCACGACCCCACGCGTTGTTGGCACAGATCAATCGTCTCTAAAATTTGCTCGCACAGTTGCTCGTAGCGGTCCACTTGATGGTCGGGAAGCCGCCCGGAATCCAACACCTCGTGCGCGGCGCGCTCTAGGGTGTCCATCAAATCCAAGCTCGGTCGATGTTCAAACCGCCGCAGCTCTCCCAGAATATGCAAGCGACCTAAAAAGCGCCCCATCAACACCCGATCCGCCGCGGTTCCCAATTCGGGCCAATGCCCCCCTTGGCGTCGAAAAACGGCGTACCGAAAGCCCTGATGGGAAAACAGACTGTGCCCGTCCACAACCATGGGCGGCACCACCGGCAACTCCAGCGACGCGGCCTCCAAGGCAAACGCGTGCTCTTCCAAAATCGCCGCATCGGACAAGCGCCGCGGACGATAAAATTTAGCGACGACGGGATCCGCGTCTTCGAGGTTAATTTGATAAACGCGATTCTCATACGAGTTCAGCGCCAACAGACGACCGTCGGTTTGAAAGCCTAAGCGATCAACCGCCTGCAACAACACCTCCGGGGTGAGGCCCTGAAATGGCGTGCCCGGATCGATGCGATGGCGAGCGGACTCACTCAAGCGCTAAAAAATTGCGCAATCGACCGAACGACGTATTGGATTTGCCCGTGCGTGAGCTCTGGGTAAATCGGCAACGCCAAGACCTCACGCGCCGCCGACTCGGCGTGCGGACAGTCCCCGATTTGGTACCCGAGGTCCTTGAAGCATTCTTGCAAATGAAGCGGCACGGGATAATAAATCTCAGTGCCCACATCAACGCTCGCCAGATGCTTTTTCAATCCATCCCGGTCTTTAATGCGAATCATGAACTGATTGTAGATGTGACGCACATTCGATTTTTCGATCGGCAAAGACACGTGCTGAGCCAAATTGTATTTTTGAAATTCCTCGCGATACCAGGCCGCATTGCGCTGACGCGCTTTGCTCCACTGATCCAAATGTTGAAATTTGACATTCAACACCGCCGCTTGAATCTCGTCGATTCTAAAGTTTCCACCCACCCAAGCGTGATAATATTTTGGCTCGCCACCGTGCACTCGAAAAATCTTTAGACGCTCAAACAACGCCGCATCCTGAGCGGTGCACAAGCCCGCATCCCCGAACGCGCCCAAGTTCTTGGTCGGAAAAAAGCTAAAACAACCCACGTCACCGAAACTCCCCACGCGTCGCCCATCGATCTCAGAGCCAATGGCCTGCGCGGCGTCTTCGATGACTTTCAAATCAAATTCCCGCGCCAGCGCCATCAACGCGCTCATATCCGCGGCTTGCCCGTATAAATGCACCGGCATAATCGCGCGCACCCGCACGCCCGAATCCTTGGCGTACACCTGGCCGTGACGCACCACGCACTCCTGCCGCAAATAACGCTCCACCGCGGACGCCGAGAGGTTAAAGTCCGTGGGGTCAATGTCCAAGAAGATCGGCCTGGCTCCCACGCGCGCAATCGTGCCGCCGGTGGCGAAAAACGTGAAGGTTGGTGCAATCACGCCATCGTTGGCTCCCACGTCGAGGGCCATGAGCGCCAACAACAGCGCATCCGTGCCCGAGGACACCCCCAGCGCATGCGCACTGCCGCAATACGGCGCAAAGCTCTTTTCCAAAGCCGTGACTTCGGCCCCTAAAATAAACGCTTGTCGAGCCGCGATGTCTTGCAGTTTAGGCCAGATTTGGTCCGCGTACGTCAGATACTGGGCTTTCAAATCCAATAAGGGAACGCTCATTCGGGGGTCGGACACGGGACACTCTCCATCACATAAACTGATGCGGGGTCATTGTAGACGATTTTACCGCCAGTCGTGGGGCATGGGCAGTGCAACGCCAGCGCGATCAAGCGCAGCGTGCAAACTCCTCACCGTCGGGCGACGGTGATTGCACGGACTGCGTGGTGGCGTCACTCTGTTTAGGAGTCTTTACACGTAGGCCTGACCATGGCCATCCAAATCCAAACATGGCCCTGAGGAATGTGGCTATAATCTTCGAAAATTTGAGGGTTGCGCCATCATGTCCAAACCACCGATCATTCGAGTCATCCGAATCACCGTCGTCGTTCTTGCGCTGGGATTCTACGCGTTCACCAAAAGCCACCCCTCGTTCTTTGCCGAATGGGGCAACGCCAAGGCGACGAGCAGCGATTCAGGCGATCCGGGGGCTGCGACCCCTGTCCCGCAAACCCGCCAATTTGGAAAGTTAACCCTCACGCGTTGCGCGCTGGGTCCACCGCAACACGCCTTGTACGCCTCGGTGGAAGGATTTTGCACCAACCTAAGCGTTCCGGAAAATTGGGACGAACCGAATCAACATTTGATTGAGTTGCACCTCGCCATTATTCCCTCGCATTCGGCGGACCCCAAACCAGACCCCGTGGTTATTTTGGATGGCGGTCCGGGTGGTGCGGCCACAGAGGACTATCCTGGATTCGCGGCGGCGTTTGCCAAAGTCTTGGATTCTCGAAACATCATTCTTATGGATCAACGGGGCACGGGCAGTTCCCACGCCCTGCATTGCGATTTCAAAGATTCGCAAGAAGGCAACCTGGATCAAGCCATTGACCAGTGCCTTAAAACCTTAGGCTCGACCACGCAGCTGCAGTACTACACCACCACACAAACCACGCGCGATCTGGACTTCATCCGCTCCCAATTGGGGGTTGCGCAGTGGAATGTCTTTGGCGTTTCCTATGGCACTCGCGTGGCGCAACAATACGCGCTGCACTTTGGCGCCAGCACACGCAGTCTCATTCTCGATAGCCCAGTGCCCAACACCTTAGCGCTCAGCCAAGACCATTCGCTGAATTTGGAAACGGCTTTAGACAGCACTTTTAAGCGCTGCGCAGACGATGCCGATTGTCAAAAACATTATCCTCAACTGACCCAGTCCTTAAGCACCCTCAAAGCGCACCTGGTCAAAGCGCCCCAAACGGTCACCATCCCCGATCCCTGGGACGCGCACGCCACCACCTTTCAGATCACCGCGGACAACTTTGCGCAAACCATCCGATTGCTCACCTATTCATCGGTCACGGCCGCGCTCATCCCGTACCTAGTCAACGAAGCCTCTGCGGGGCGATGGCAGCCGTTGGCGACCACCGTTTTGCTGGTCGGTCGTAGTCTGAATCCCATCTCGCGCAACAACATCCTGGAGTTGTCCATTTTGTGCAGCGAGGATGCGGATCGCCTCAAATCCGATGAGGCGCAAAAGAGCACGCTGCTGGGCACCAAAATGGTCGACGGCTTACAACGCATTTGTCGGCGTTGGCCAAAGTCCGCTCGCCCAGCGGATTTCAATCAACCCCTAACCGGCGCAATCCCGACCTTGCTGCTCGCTGGCCGCGAGGACCCGGTGACCCCCGTTCGCTATGCCGACGCCATTGCCTCGTCGTTGTCCCACGCCAAAGTCTTAATCTTTGAGGGCAATGGCCATGCTCAACTGGGATCGGCCTGTACGCCGTCGATTCTAGACAAATTTATAAAAACCCTCGATTTTGCACAACTCCCCACGGCGTGCATAAACGCCCTGGGTCCCCGCGAACCCATTTGGACAATCAACGGCCCCAAAGCCTGATTGAACTCGTTACTGTATAAAGGACGCTCATGATCGAAGTCAATCAACTGCGCCGCTCCTTTGGTGAAGTCAAAGCCGTAAAAGGCATCAGCTTCCAGGCCGCGAACGGCGAAATCACTGGATTATTGGGACCGAATGGTGCGGGCAAAACCACCACCTTTCGAATGCTCTACGGCGTGTTACGGCCGGACGAAGGCAACGTCGTCGTCGACGGCATCGATGTCAATTCCGAACCGCTTGCGGCGCTGCAGAAGATGGGCGTCTTGCCGGACGCTCGCGGCCTGTACCGGCGATTAACCGCGCGCGAGAACATTGAATTCTACGCGCAATTGCAAGGGCTATCCGAACACGCCGCGCAACAGCGCAGCGAAACGTTAATCAAAATCCTGGGCCTAGACGCCATCGCCGATCGCAAGACGGAAGGGTTTTCGCAAGGCGAACGAGTCAAAACCGCCATCGCGCGCGCCTTGGTGCACGATCCCCAAAATTTGCTGCTCGACGAACCCACCAATGGCCTCGATGTGATCGCCACGCGCGCGATGCGCGAATTTTTAAAAGCGGAGCGTGACGCCGGTCGTTGCGTTTTATTAACCACGCACTTGATGCAAGAAGTCAGTGCGTTGTGTGATCGAATCATCATCATCAACGATGGTCAGGTCATCGCCAGTGGCACCTTGGATGACCTTAAAAATCAAAGTGGTTGCGACACCTTAGAGGATGCGTTCATGAAACTCATTGAACCGACGTCGCCCTCATCACAGGAGATCGCGGTATGAGCGCTTGGTTTACGGTTTTTAAAAAGGAACTGCGCGACACGTCGCGGGATCGTCGAACGCTCATTAATGTGCTGTTGATCGGACCCTTGCTGGGGCCGGCAATCTTAGCGATCATTTTCACCGTGGTGAGCAACTCCGTTCAAGACCAGCTGTCAAAAACCTACGAAGTCGCGGTGGTCAACCCCACCGCCGCGCCGCAACTGATCCAACGCCTCCGGCAAACCGGTATGACGGCGGTTGCGGTGAACACCGAAACGGAGTTGGCGCAATTAATCCAGAACAAGCACCAGTCCGTCGGGTTGGTTATTCCGGAAAACTTTGGCAAGCGACTCAGCTCGGGCGAATCCGCCGAAGTGGATATGATGTTTGACTCGTCGAGCAGCAATATCGACACCAGTCGACCGCGCTTGGAAGAGGCCATTCGCGGCTACAGCGCGGAAATCAGTGGCTTGCGATTGGTGATGCGTGGCATCGCACCCGAGGTGACGCGCCCCATTCTCATCGCCGAGCGCGATTTGGCCACGCCGACCTCGCGCGCGGGCCAAATCCTCAAATCCCTGCCGTATTTTCTAATGCTCTCGACGTTTTTAGGCGGCTTATTTTTAGCCATCGATGCGACCGCAGGCGAACGCGAACGGCAGTCGCTAGAACCCCTCTTCACAGTCGCCATTTCGCGGGTGGAGTTGGTGCTGGGTAAATTGTTCGCTGTGATGCTGTGCTCCTTTGTGAGCATGAGCCTCAGTTTGCTCGGGATTGTGGTCGTCACCAAAGTCATCCCACTGGATTTGATTGGCCTGACCATTGAACTGAATGGAACTTTCGTTATTAAATCCGTCTTGTGTCTACTGCCATTAATCTTTTTAATCGGCGCGTTGGAGCTGGCGGTGGCGTCATTCGCCAAAACGTTTCGCCAGGCGCAGTCCTACATGGGATTCATGCAACTGGTCTTTATTCTGCCAGGCGCCATGATCATGAGTTTGCCCTTCAACCAACCCGACTGGGTTTACGCCATCCCCTTTATCAATCAGCAGCTCATGTTGTCTAAATTTTTAGGCAATGCCACACCGCCCGTGTTCATGAGCGCGATTGGAACGGCGCTCACGATGGGATTTGGATTGGTGGCGCTGTACGTGACCATCCGCTTGTTCCAGTCGGAAAAATTGGCGGTGTCCGCGTAATCGCGCGCGGCTCATCGCGAGCGATCGGCGGCGGTTGGCGAAAATCAGGTCGGCTCGGCGAGCGTCAAACACTCGCCAAGCCACCAACTCGTGAGCCACGACTGAAAGCGACCGACGTCCGACGCCGACATCCGATCGGTCAACTCCAGGAGCGTGTGCGGCGAACGCAGGCGCATCAACAGCTCGTACTCCACGGCTTCGAGAAGCTTAAGTGTGGGCTGTCCTTGATGTCGCCAGATCATCACTGAAACGCTCGAACCCGTATCGTCTCCAAGTGCGTCACCACCCAAGGCCATCGGATTGTAGGCGCCAAAACCCGAGCCATTCCAATGAGTGGGCACGTCCGCGAGCGCGTCGCTCGGCAATTGGTCAAAGCGCTGCAACTGCGCGGCGTGGACGAGACGCAGAGGGCGTTGCAACAAGGCCTCAGCGCCGATGGACTGCACGGCGGTCGGGTTTAAGGCCTGATCTTCCACGGCCAATAAGGCGTGGAGGATCATCTGCTCGAATCTCAAGAGTTCAAGGGCGATCGAATCCGACAGTTGCTCCCGAAGGTGGCCCGCAAACTCAAGGCTGTAACGGTTGAGATTAAAATGCGTCGGCGGGTGTCTGGTGAGGATCGCGACACAGGCTTTTGAAAAAACCTCATCCCCCAAATAGGCGTGTACTCTCGGAAAATCGCTCTTCAACGCCTCTCGCATTCTCAAGCGGTACGCTTCCCAGTAAATCCGCACCCGCCCCAACGCACCCCCTTGGGGCGGCTCTACCACACCCTCGGCGTCGGACGGCGGCGACGGCGATAAGATCCAGTGTTGCAGTCGTTGATAGGGATGCTGGCTCATGGCGGGGCTGCGACAACCGCTGATGAAAAAGCCTGATCAAAATGCTGCTTAACCAGAGTCAACTCCGCCGCAAGTTCCGACAGGGGTGGAATCTTGGCGTCTCGTTC
>Ga0164297_10000053_pt1 | contig 138120 bp, 124 predicted proteins | sample GEODES058metaG_FD_113539 | JGI IMG/M metagenome (GOLD analysis project Ga0164297, IMG submission 113539) | Dystrophic lake water microbial communities from Trout Bog Lake, Wisconsin, USA - GEODES058 metaG | ecosystem: Environmental > Aquatic > Freshwater > Lake | place: USA: Trout Bog Lake...
CGGATAGGATATGCAACACTCGCAGAAAAATTTGGCTCAGAAATCTCGATGGCTGACCGTCGTCGGTTCGAACCTAAATACGCCTTACTAAAGCTCGTCTTCCAAACGCGAACCTACCTGCACATCGGCGAACAACCCTGCACTTTATGTGGCCCGGTGTGGCACTTTTAGATCCGGCGCGACACCTCGGTTACTCTAGCTCTTCCCTTCCATCCGCTTAAGAAAAGTGGTGCCCGAGGGGGGACTCGAACCCCCACGCTTTTAGGCACAGGCTTCTGAGACCTGCGTGTCTACCAATTCCACCACCCGGGCATTAGCGGGACGGGCAAAAGACACACCCGGCGCCCCCGGAGCAAGTAAATTGAGTGGGGAAGAAACCTGACCCGATGGATTGAATCTGGAACTCATAAATTCTGGCCAATCATCCCGCACCCGTGGCTTTTCATGCCTCCGGGTGCCCTCCAGGTTAAGGCTCCGGTCGTCGGCCCTCCGAACCATTCCTACTCTCCATCCCTGAGTTCCAGATTCAACGTCCTCTCCGCCAAAAACGGGATTCCCTTCCCCTGCCCCCGGCCCTACACCCTTTCCGCCCATGAAAAAAGAAGCCGTCCTCGCCAAGATCAAAGCCGAGAAGGTCATCGCCCTCATCCGCGCCGACAACCCCGACGGGTTGCTCGACTGTGCGAAGGCGCTCGCCGACGGCGGCCTCACCAGCATCGAGCTCACCATGACCACGCCCGGCGCCATCCGCATGCTTGAGAAGGCGACCGCTGAGCTGCCCGATTTCCTCTTCGGCCTCGGCACCGTCCTCGATGCCGAGACCGCCCGCGCCGGCATCCTCGCCGGGGCAAAGTTCATCGTCACCCCCGCCCTGCGCCCCGAGGTCATCACCCTCTGCCGCCGCTACAGCATTCCCGTGTTCAGCGGCGCCTTTACGCCGACCGAGATCGTCCAGGCCTGGGAGGCCGGCGCCGACGCCGCCAAGGTGTTTCCCGCCGAGTTCTTCGGCCCCGCCTACATCAAGTCCGTCAAGGCCCCGCTCCCGCAGATCGAGCTCGTGCCCACCGGCGGCGTGACCCCCGAGACCGTCGGCGAGTACATCCGCGTCGGCGCGTTCGCCACCGCCGCCGGCAGCTCGCTCGTTGAGGCCAAGGCCCTGAAGGAGAAAAACTGGGCCGCCATCACCGCCCGCGCCAAGGCCTTTGTGGCCGCCGTCGCCGCGGTGAAGTGAGGTGCGCGGGCTGGAGGGTACAGGCGAGCGGCCTCAAGCTTGGGGCCGCTCCAACATCACAAACTCACCTGCCGCCTAAAGCTTTTCGCCGACCGAGCCCATGCCCGCCTCCACCAGCAACCTGATCCCCGCCCTGCTGTTGCCGTGGTTCGCCTGGCGCATGTACCGTCGCTTCCATCGCAACGTGGGCCGGCAGCCTCTGCACTCCGGGCGGCTGATCAGCGGCATCGTGATCTTCGGACTCATCAGCGTGCCCCTGCTGGCCGTGACGTGGCCCGTGCCGCGCCTCCTGGCCGGCTTCGGCGGCGGCCTCGTGCTGGGCGGACTGCTCGCCTTGGTTGGCCTGCACCTGACGGTCTTCGAGACCAATCCCGGCGGGCCGCACTTCTATACCCCCAACACCTACATCGGCGTGGGGCTTGCCCTGCTGCTGGCCGGTCGCGTCCTCTATCGCATCGGGGTGCTCTATTTCTCCGATGCCGCGGTCACCGCTTCCTCGGCGGCTTTCATGCAAAGCCCGCTGACGCTGCTCATGATCGGCCTGACCGCCGGCTACTACCTCGCCTACAACACGGGCGTGCTCATCCGGAGCCGCCGCTGACCGGCTGCAGGCAATTTCTGTCCGGCCACGAAGGGCTGGCGCGGCAGAGCCTTGAACCCGGAAGGTTGGCCATAAGGAGGCCCAAGGGTTCCATGACTCCCGCTCAAACCTACCGCGCGCCGATAGGCGCGATGGAGGCTTCTTCGCAGCCCCTGAGCCCTTGTGCCTTTTCGTGCCCAAATCAGGTCGGCTCGTGGCCAGAGGCCAATCCGGCATCCTTGCGTCGGCCGCTCCGGATCGCGCGGCGCTCTACAGGTACTTCGTGATGTCCGGGACCTTCTTCACGCGGCGGTGCGCGGCATCGCGGACGAAGTAGGGATCCTCCGCCTGCTTGGCTTCGACCTCCTCGTCGCCTTCCGTTTCCTCGTCCTCCTCGATTTCCTCGCCCTCGGCGTCGGTGAAGATCCAGTCCTGCTCCGCGTCGAAGGCGTGGGACATGCGGCGGGCCAGCGGATCCAGCACGAGCGCCGGGTTTTTCACGCGGCCGGCCTTCACCAGCTCGAACAGGCAGGGATAGAACTGCCCGTCAAAATGCGCGCGGAATTCGCTCAGCCACTTGTTGGCCACGCCCTCGCGGCGCGTCAGCAGCACCACATCGGAAAAATGCACGCAGGCCTCGAACCAGGCGAGCAGCGGCGGGTGTTTCTCCGCCAGCTGGCAGTTCACGATGGAGAGGATCCGCCCCAGTTCCGCGCCCTGCGCCTCGAGCCAGATCTTGAGGATCTCGAGCTGGTCCACCGGACTGCGCCGTCCGTCCGTCACAAAAAACACGTGCGTCGCCCCGGCCGGCAGCGGGGCGATGATGAACTCGTCCTGCCACGTCCAGCGCGCGAGGCCCGGCAGCTTCGCGTCGAACTCGGACGGCGCCTCGTCCGCCGACAGGAGGACCGCAGCGCGGTCGCCCTCGGCCAGACCGCCCTCGATGAGATCGGCCAGCACCTCGCGCCGGCCGGAGCCGGCCGCGCCCAGGATCAGGTAAACGAGGGGTTTGTCAGACATGCGGTTTTCACCACGAAGAACCCGGACACCCCAACCCGCAACCCCAGACCCAACAAATACCCGGCCCGGAAATTTTTAACCACGGATTGCACGGATGGGCCTGAATCCGGAATTCCAGGCATCAGGCCTCAAGCCACGTTGCCAGGGATCATGGAAATCGAACCGGCAGGATCAGCCTGGAGATAACAAGCCCATCCACCGACCTTTGCCCGGAGGCATTATCCGGATCGAATCCGTGAAATCCGTGGTTAGAACGGATTGGGGCATGGATTCGCGCCAATCCGCGGCCATTCGCGGGGCAAGCCCGTCATCAGAATTTGAACGTCCGGTTCTGCGCCGACTGCCGCAGCCAATGGTCCACCAGCACCAGCGCCGTCATCGCCTCGACGATCGGCACGGCGCGCGGAAGGACGCACGGATCGTGCCGGCCGCGCGCGGTCAGTTCGGTCCCGGCCCCGTGGATGTCCACGGTCTGCTGCGGCTGCAGGATCGTGGCGGTGGGCTTGAAGGCGACGCGGAAGACCAGCTCCTCGCCGTTGCTGATGCCGCCCTGCACGCCCCCGGAACGGTTCGTGACCGTGCGCACGCGGCCATCGCGGTTCTCGAAGGCGTCGTTGTGCTCGGATCCCTTGAGTTGCGTGCCGGCAAAGCCGCTGCCGATTTCAAAGCCCTTCGTCGCGGGCAGCGAGAGCATCGCCTTCGCCAGGTCCGCTTCCAGCCGGTCGAACACCGGCTCGCCCAACCCGGGCGGCACGCCGCGCACGCGGCACTCGATCACGCCGCCCACGGAATCACCCTCGCTGCGCACCGCCTTGATGCGCTCGATCATCGCCTCCGCCGTCGCCGGATGCGGGCAGCGCACCGCCGTGGCGTCCACCTCGGCCAGGGTGGGAAAGTTTTCGAGCGCGGCCGCCGGGGCTGCGATGTCGTGCACCTGCGTGACAAACGCCCGGGTCTCGACGCCGCCGGCCAGCGCGAGGATTTTCTTCGCGATGGCCCCGGCCGCCACCCGGCCGATCGTCTCGCGCGCGGAGCTCCGGCCGCCGCCCCGGTGGTCGCGCACCCCGTACTTCGCCTGGTAGGTGTAATCGGCGTGGGACGGGCGGAATTTCTCGCGCATCTCGTCGTAGGCGCCCGGGCGCTGGTCGGAATTGTGCACCAGCAGTGAAATTGGCGTGCCCATCGTGCGTCCCTCGAACAGGCCCGCGAGGATCTCGACCCGGTCGGCCTCCTTGCGCGGCGTGACGATGTCGCTCTGCCCGGGCCGGCGGCGGTCGAGCTCGGCCTGGATTTCCTCCGCGGCGACCGGCAGGCCGGGCGGGCAGCCGTCAATGACGACGCCGACGGCGGCCCCGTGGCTTTCGCCCCAGGTGGTGATGGTGAAAAGTTTTCCGAAGCTGTTCGGCATCGCGGCCGCGCAGCGTTGGCCGCCGGCCCGGCACCGGCAAGCGGCAAATCGGGCGCGGACCCGCCCCGGCCGATGGCGGCCCGCCCTGAAAGACCAAAGGATTAGGCAACTTTTCCCCTCCCGCACCGTCATAGCACATCACCGTTTACAACCCGGAGCCTTTCACCTCTTATCACCGCCCCCCGGCCCGGCCGGCCAATCTTCCACCGCCTCCCCTGCATGAGCCTGCGCTTTTTCCGCCTGAGTTTTGCCGCCTGCCTGCTGCTTGCCGCCTTCAGCGCGAATGCCCAGACCCCGCCGCCGGCCGCCACCCCGGCCCGCAGCCCTGCCGCCGGCAGCGAGGAACTCGTCGGACCCATCAAGCTCGCCGACGCCGACATCGACACCGTGCTTGGCGCCCTGGAGATCTACACCGGCCGCACCATCCTCCGCCCACAGGCGCTGCCCACCGCGAATTACACGCTCAAGCTCAACAAGCAGGTGCCCAAGTCCGAGGTCGTCACCGCCCTGGAGACCCTGCTGGCCCTGAACGGCGTCGGCGTGTCGCCCCTCGGCGAGAAGTTCCTGAAGGTCGTGGCCCTGAACCAGGTCAAGACCGAGGCGCCCGAGATGATCGACGGTTCCACGCTCGGCCTCCCCGCCAGCGGCCGGATCGCCACCAAGCTCTTCCAGCTCGAGTTTCTGCGCGTCAATGAATTCGTCCCGCAGATCGCGCCCATGATGTCGCCCGGCGTCGCCAACGGCCTCGTGCCCCTCGACAAGGCCAACGCCGTCCTCGTCACCGACAGCATCAGCAATCTCCAGCGCGTCGAGAACCTGATCGGCCTGATCGACCAGCCCAACGCCCGCGGCCTCACCCCGAAGTTCTACCCGCTCCATGGCGGCGCCAAGGCCAGCGACCTCGTCAACAAGCTTCACCTGCTCTTCCAGGGACCGCTGCAGGCCCAGCTGGGGTCCGCGACCACCTACAGCGCCGACGACCGCACCAACCAGATCATCCTCCTCGCCGATCCCCGGCAGTATGCCCTCTTCGACGACCTCATCGCCAAGCTCGACACCGTCGCCGAGCCCAACACCCGCAACGAGATCATCTACCTGAAGCACGCGACCGCCAAGGATGTCGCCTCCCTGCTCAGCCAGCTCGTGTCGGGTCAGAACAACGCCACCCAAAAGGCCAACAGCGCCGGCTCCGTGCGCCCCACCGCGCCGGGCCAGCCGGCCCAGACCCCGGCGGCGCCCAACGCCGCCTCCGCCGCCGTCATCGCCAGCCTGGCCGAAAGCACCAACCAGTTCAGCAGCCTCATCACCGTGCTGGCTGACGACCGCAGCAATGCCGTCATCGTCTCCGGCACGTTGGACGACATCCGCCTCATTCGCGACCTCGTCAGCAAGATCGACATCGTCCTGGCCCAGGTCCGCATCGAGGTCATCATCGCCGAGGTCACCCTCAGCGACACGGACACGAGCGGCGTCAACGCCCTGAACCTCACCTTCGGCCCGGGCGGTTCCGGCGGCACCCATATCACCAACTTCGACACCGGCACCTCCGCCAACGGCATCGCCGGCTGGAACATCACCGGCGGCGTGGTCAACCCCCTCGCCTTCCAGGCGGCCCTCGGCAACACCGGCTCCAAGAACCTCGTCAAGATCCTGTCCGCCCCGACCATCGTCACGACCCATAACAAGCAGGCGACGATGACCGTCACCCAGCAGCAGCCCGTCATCACCGGCACGACCTCCACGCCCACCACCGGAGCCACCACGACGTCCAGCGGCTTCTCCACCAGCTCCCAGGTCACCTACAAGGACATCGGCATCACCCTCAAGGTCACCCCGCTCATTGGCGACGACGGCAACATCCAGCTGGATGTCGACCAGACCGTCGACGACGTCATCAGCAACGTCACCATCGACGGCAACCAGCAGCCCGTCATCGGCCACCGCGAGGCCACCGGCTCCGTGACCGTCCAGGATGGCAAGATGATCGTGCTCGGCGGCCTCCAGCGCAGCTCCCGCAGCACATCCCGTACGAAGCTCGGGTTTCTGTTCGAGATCCCGGTCATCAGCCAGCTGCTCGGCGGCCGGAACAACGACACCGAGCGCACCGAGCTCCTGCTCTTCATCCGGCCCCACGTCCTGCGCCCGGAGGAAAGCACCGCCGACACGCAGAAGAAGATCAACGACCTCTCGAACAAGGAGCAGGTGAACCAGTACCTGGTCGATCCGACAAAGCAGCCGAAGGACAGCCTGATCGACAAGCTCAAGTAGGCCGCGCGCCGCCGTCATGATCGCGACCGCCCCTGCGTCCCTGCCCGAGTCCCTCGCCGCCCGCCTCACCGAGGAGCAGCGCCAGGCCGTCGCCGAGGCCCCGCGCGAGAAGCGCCTCGCGGTCCTCGCCACCGCGCTGAGACTCGCCGAGCCCGAGGCCCTCGCCGGCCTCGCCGGGGCCGCCGGCCTGGACATCGCCACCAACCTCGAGCCCGACCTCGCCGCGCGCGGCCTGCTCCCGGCGCGGCTCGTGCACGACTACCAGATCATCCCCATCCGCTTCGGCGTGCCCGCGGCCGAGGCGGACGCACCCGCCGCCCTGTCCACGCAGCCCCTGCACCTGGCCACCGCCTGGCTGCCCGACGACATCATGGCCGACTGGCTCCGCACCTTCACGCCCCGGCCGCCCGTGTGGCACCTCGCCGTGCCGGAGCGCGTGCACCAGCTCATCATCGAGAATTTCGGCGTCGGCTCCGGCTCGCTGGAGGACGGCGACGACTCCTATGTCGCACCCGAGACCGCCGCGCAGAACGAGGAGGTCGTGGACGAGGACGCCGCCGTGGTGCGCTTCGTCACCGACGTGATCTCGCAGGCGGTGGAGGACCAGGCGACCGACATCCATTGGGAGCCGCAGGAGGGCCAGCTCCGGATCCGGTACCGCGTCGACGGCCTGCTCGTGCCCGTGCCTGTGCCGCAGAACCTCCTGCGCTTCCAGGACGCCATCATCTCGCGCCTCAAGATCATGGCGCGCCTCAACATTTCAGAGAAGCGTCTGCCCCAGGACGGCCGCATCAACTTCAAGGCCAACGGCACCACGCTCGACATCCGCGTCTCGACCATCCCGACCATCTACGCCGAGTCCATCTCCCTCCGGCTCCTGAACCAGAAGAAGGAGGCCTACACGATGGACCGCATCGGGATGAGCGCCGACGAGCAGGCCCAGATCACGCAGATCCTCGACTACCCGCACGGCATCGTGCTCGTGACCGGCCCCACCGGCTCGGGCAAGAGCACTTCGCTCAATGCGTTCCTGCGGAAGATCAACTCCACCGACCTCCGCATCATCACCATCGAGGATCCCATCGAATACGAGGTGCCCGGCGTGAACCAGATGCAGGTGCGCCCGGAGATCGGGCTCACCTTCGCCGACGCGCTCCGGCACGTGCTCCGGCAGGATCCCGACGTCATCATGGTCGGCGAGATCCGCGACAAGGACACCGCCGAGATCGCCATCCGCGCTTCGCTCACCGGTCACCTGGTGTTCTCCACGCTCCACACCAATGACGCGCCCGGCGCCATCACGCGCCTCGTGGACATGGGCGTCGAGCCCTTCCTCGTCGCCTCCGCGATCGAGCTTGTCATCGCCCAGCGCCTCGTCCGCCGCCTCTGCCCGCAATGCGCGCGGCCCGCCCCGGTCTCGCGGGTGAAGCTGATCGAGAGCCTCGCCATCCTCGGCTGCGACGCGGCGGAGGCCGAGCTCATCACGCAGCTCAACGCGCCCGTCGGCTGCGACCGGTGCCGCGGTACTGGCTACCGCGGCCGCATCGGCATCTTCGAGATCTTCCGGCTCAACGACGAGATGCACGAGCTGGTGCTGAAGCACGAAAGCACGCGCACCCTTGCCGAGACCGCCCGCCGCCATGGCATGCGCACCCTCGGCCAGAGCGGCTGGGAAAAGGTGAAGGCCGGCTACACCACCCTGGATGAGGTCCTGCGCGTGATCACGGTCACGGAGAAGTGATGTGCTGTATCTCGCAGGATTCCACGGGTGGAACGCGTTGCCCCCAACGCGTTGTCCTAAGTCTTGCGCGGACCGGGCGCAACCAGCGCGCCAGGGACAACGCGCTCCACCTCGAACGGCCGACTGCGATCTCCGATCTGCGCTGATGCCCCGCTTCACCTACAGCGCCCGCGATCGCGGCGGGAAAGACATCACCGACGTGCTGGAGGCGCCGAGCCGCAAGGACGCGCTCCGGCTCCTCGCGGCGCGCGGGTTGCAGGCTGTCGCGGTCCAGGAAGCCGGCGGCGGCCGGGCGGCCCGGAGCGTGGCCGGTGCGGCGGCGGTGCCCGTCGAACTCACGCGCAAGCACCGGCTGCCGTTTCTCGAGGCGCTGCATGACCTCCTGACCAGCGGCATGTCGGCGGGCGAGGCGGTACGGCTGCTCTCGGTGCGCATCAAGGAGCCCGGCCTGCGCACGCTCAGCGGCGGCTTGTGGGAGCGCCTGAGCGAGGGCGCGCCACTGTCCAAGGCCATGGGGGAATTCCCCGCCGTGTTCGATGCCTCCACGGTCAGCCTCATCCAGGCCGGCGAGGCGACCGGCTCGCTCAAGGACACGCTGGAGCGGCTCATCGCCCACCTGAACGAGCAACGCGATCTCCGCGCCAAGCTGCTCTCCGCCCTCGCCTACCCGGTCCTCCTGATCGTCGTGGCCTGCGGCCTCGTGCTCTTCTTCCTCTTCTTCCTGCTGCCGCGCCTGCAGACGCTCTTTGCCTCGCTCCATGGCGAGCTGCCCCTTTCCACCAAGATCCTCGTCGGCGGCGCGAATTTCGCCCTGCACTACGGCCCGTTCATCGCGGTGGCCGCGGTGCTGGGGGGGATTTCCTTCTGGCGCTGGCGGCAGACGGAGGCCGGGCGCCTCGCGACCGATGCGTGGCTGCTGCGGCTGCCGCTCATCGGCCCGTTCGTCGTTTCCCAGACCGTGCTGGCGTTCAGCCAGACGCTCGGCGTCCTGCTGGCCAACGGCATCACCGCGGTCGAGGCATTGCGCATGACCGAGCGGCAGATCGCGAACCGCGTGCACCGGCGGGCATTTCACGGCGCGACCGACCGCGTCGTCGAGGGCGAGGCTCTGTCCAGTTCCCTGGGCCGCACAGGCTGCTTTCCCGACCTGGTGCTGGACCGGCTGACCGTCGGCGAGAACACCGGCAACGTCGTGCCCAGCCTCCACGAGATCGCCCGCAATTATCAGCGCATCATTTCCGGCCAGCTCAACGTCTTCGTGAACGTCATCGCCACCGTCGTCCTGCTGGCGGTGTTTGTGGTGGTCGGCTTCATCGCCTTCGCGATCGTGAGCGCGGTCTTCAAGGTCAGCTCCAGCTTCAAGCTGGGGTGAGCGATGGCAGTAGCGGGCAGTGGGTAGCGGGCAGGCCAGTCTTTCGGGCGAAACCAACGGCGGCTCATGGCTTCACCAGCCGCGTTCCGATCTACTCGCTACCCACTACCCGCTACTCCCTACTTTCTGCCTTGGTTCACGGCACCTCGTAAATCTCCACCAGCACCACGCCCGAGGCCCCGCCCACGCCGAGCGCTTCCGCGGAATAGACCCCCGGATCGAGCGTCACGAGGAGAACGGCGTCCAGGCTGGCCGGATCCAATGAAAAGGCCCCGAGGCTGGCCGCGAGATTGCTGATGAGGGTTGAACCGCCCCAATTGTCATTGGTCAGGGTGGTCCCCTGCGGCAGATTGAGCTGGAGCTGCGGATCGGACATGAAGCCGGTGACGCCGTAGGTGCCGAGGGTCGGGCCCACCGCGCGGATCATCAGCGTTTTGGCGGTGGCGCCGCCGATCACAAAGCCCGCGATCAGCGGGTTGTCGTTGGACATGCTCGCCCGCGCCGAGAGGTTGCTGAGCCGCGGGGTCGTCGGACTGAAGACCGAGGGATTGGCGTCGTAGATTTCCGCCAGCACGGTTCCGGTCGTGCTGTTCACCCCGCTGACACTCGCCGAATACACCCCGGCGGGCAGGGTCGCGACGAGGGCTGAATCCTTGCTGGTGGTGCTCGGCAGGGCGAATGCGCCCACGGCCGCGGCGACGCTCATCACGGTGGGATCACCGCCCCAGTTGTCATTCGTCAGCAGCGGCACCGTCGCGCCCGAGGGAATGATGTTGAGGATCGGATCCGCCATCACTCCGAGAACACCATAGCTGGCGAGCGTCGGACCGATCCCGCGAATCAGGAGCTGCTTGCTGCCGGAGGTGCCGGCGCCGCCCGTCACGAAGCCGGCAAACAGCACGTTGGCCCCCGTGCCGGAGACGATGCGGACCGAGACGTTGATGAGGCGGCCGGGATTGGCGGTGTTGACCACCGTCAGGCCGGCGGCAGTGCTGGTCACCGCGCCGGATCCGTTGCTCACGGTCACCGTGTACCCGGCCGCATCGCTGGCCTGGGCGTTGGAGATGAGATACTGGCTGGAGGTGGCCCCGGAGATGGGGCTGCCGCCTTTGGTCCACTGGTAGGTCAGGCCTTCACCGGTCGCGCCCACGCTGAAGACCACCGAACCGCCCGTGGCCACCGTGTGGCCCTGCGGCTGGCTCGTGATCACCGGCGCACTCGAGGCCGTGACGGTCAGCACGGCCCCTGCGCTTGTGACGGTACCCGCCGAGTTGGTCACGACTGCGGTGTAAGTCCCCGCATCCGACGGCTGCACGTTGTTCAGCGTCAGGGCCGAACCGGTCTCGCCGGTGATCGCCACGCCGCCCTTGTCCCACTGGATGGTCGGCGCCGGATTGCCCGACGCCCCGACATAAAAAGTCGCCGTGCCGCCGGTGGTCAGGGCCAGACTTTGCGGCTGGGCCGTGATGGTGGGGGCCGCCGTCGCCCCCGACGAGACGGTGATGGTGTAGAAATACGAATGGGTGTTGCCCGTGCCATTCAGGCCCTGCCACGCCGTGAGGGTGACCAGATAGGCCCCGGCCGTCGTGGGCGTGCCGCTGAGCAGCAAGTTCGTCGTGTTGATTGTGCCCGAGGAGGTCAGCCCCGAATAATTCATCCCCGGCGGAAACGAGCCCGTGACCGACCATGACTGGGTCGCCGTTTCAGTGCCCGTCAGCGACAGGGCCACGACCACCGCTGTCCCCGTCGTGACACTGATGCCCGAGGCGGAGCCGCTGGAGGTGACCAGTTGCGCGGTGGTCGCACCCGCCAGGGAGTCGACGGCCCCGAGCGACGCCGCAGCCAGGGCCGCGGACTTCAGCACCGCGCCCACCGGCGAGGCGGCGACCATTTCCTCCACCGCAGCGGCCACGCGCAGCACGGGCGTGCGCTGCAGCAAGGCGATGAGCAGGCCGGTCGGCACATTGAACCAATGCAGCCAACGTTGCAGGGCGGAGGATAATTTCATGGGAAGATGCTTCTGCGCAGACCGCGGGGGAAACCTTGGGTGTCGGATAAAAACCCGGCTCCCGGGCTTTGCGGGAGAGACGGCGTGGATGAGGGGATTGTTACCCACTCCCCAGCCGGATTCATCGCCCGTGGCGCCGTTGAACCTTCAGCACGGGCCAGGCCGCGGCCAGCGCCGCGGGGCAAAATCGCGCCACGCCATAGTTGGGATGGGGAACGGCCGGTCACAGGCTCAGTTGCAGCCGCAGCCGCTGCCGCCCACGCCGCGGCCGCCGTTGGCCGATTCCCGGGAAAAATAGATATGCTCCGACATTGCGGTACCCAGCGGATCACGGTCCGGTCGCATGGCGTAGCTGGCCAGGGTGGCGCGCTCCCACGGCTGGACGTTGACGCTGGTGCAGCCGGTGAAAAGACCGGCCAGCAGGACAAGGAGCAGAAACGGGATGAGACGTGGGGATTTCATGGTAGGGGCAACTGGAAAGAGGTGGAACGCGTTGCCCCCAACGCGTTGGACTTTGGGAACGCATTCGGTCCCGCTGCGACGAGGGCACCGCAGCTCCAATTTCCGATCCGACGCGTTGGGGGCAACGCGTTCCACCTTGGCAAGCCTTGGACAGAAGAGGGCACGGGTTTCATTGTCTGTCTTTCTCGGCCAGCAGGGTTTCGACCTGGGTGCGCAGCTCCTTCTCGGTGGCGCTGCCGTGAAAACCCGCATGCACGAAGCGGACGCGGCCGTCGCGGCCCAGCACATAGGAGGTCGGCATCGCGGGTACCTTCACGGTGCTCACGAGCTGTTTCTGCTGGTCGAGCAGCGTGGCAAAGGACGGATGGAATTTCTTCAGGAACCCTTCGTAGTCGACTGTCCGGTCGTCCACGCTCACCGCCACCACGACCAGCCCGCGCGCCGCGTAATCGGCCTGGATCCGGGCATAGGCCGGAAACGACGCCTTGCACGGCGCACACCACGAGGCCCAGAAATCCACGATGGTCACGTGACCAGCCGTCACGGGCAGCGGACCGCCGGTCAGCCCGGCTGTGGCCAGCGCGGGGAAGGCCTCGCCAGGCTTCAGCTCGGCGCGCACCGCCGGCACCGCCAGCGCGGCGAACAGTAGCATGACGACCGTAGCAGCCGACGTAAGGAGGCTGGCGCGAGGCGCCAGGGCCGGCCCTGCCCCGTCACGTGGGCTGCTGCGGTTCGGTGCGGAATTAAGTTGCGGCGACATAGTTGAAGAATCCCCGCGTCTGCGCGCGGGCGTTGGCGGTGTGGAGCAGGCCCTCGGCGCCGGGAAAGGACTGGATGAAATCCACGCCTTTCGGCACGCCCAGCACGAAGGCCGTGGTCGAGAGGACGCCGGCCTGCAGGCAGGTGGCCGCGATGACCGTCGCCTGCTGGCACCCGTTCGCCACCGGCCAGCCGGTGCGGGGATCAATGATGTGGCCGTAGCGCTTGCCCCCGAGGGTGAAGCACCGGAGATAGTCGCCCGACGAGGCGATGCCCCGGCTGCCCTGCAATGCCACGCTGGCCGAGGGCGTGCCCGGTTTCGCCGGATCCTCCAGCCCGATATGCCACGCCGGCCGGCCCGGCGGCGCACCCAGCGCGCGCAGGTCGTGGCCGAAATCGACGAGCACATTGGCGAGGCCGTGGTCCAGCGCGATCTGCGCGACGACATCCACGGCGTATTCCTTGCCGAAGCCGCCGAAATCGAGCGCCATGCCGGGCTCGGGCAGGAACACCTTGCCCGCGGCGCGCTGCACCTTCGCCCAGCCCGTGAGGCGCCGGGCCTCGGCAACCTGCGCCTCGCCGGGGATCACGGGGTGCTCCGCCTTGTAATTCCACAGGCGGATCAGCGGAAGTGCCGTGGGATCGAGCACGCCCTGGGTCATGAAGTGAAGGGTCTCGCAGAGCTTCAGCATCTGCTCCATCTCCGCATCCACCTCCACCCACGCGCGCCCCGCCGCAGCGTTGATCCGGCTCACCAGGCTGTCCGGCCGGAAGCGGGAATACCTGGCCTCGAAAGCCGTCACCCACGCGACGGCAGCCTGCTCAAACCGCGCCGCCTGCGCGGGATCTTTCGTTGCGTACTGGACCTCGCAATTCGTGCCGAGCGCGGGAAAGGTCAGCCGGCGCAGCGGGATGTCCGCACCCACGGCGCCGGCGGGGAGCGTCGGGGTCTGGCGGCGGGATTCGGTGAGCAGGGCCATGGCGCGGAGCTTACCAGGAGAACTTCACGCCCGCGGTGGTGATGGCGGCCCGCGGATAGGCGCTGGAGGACGTGACGTGATCCGTGCCGTGCATCTCGTACTCCTCGTAAGCGAGATTTAACTCCCAGGAGGCATTGACGGTCCAGATCGCCTTCAGGCCGTAGTTGTAGCTGCGGAAGGCGGAGAGCCGGTAGTCGGCGGAGTAAAACGGACCGGCCGGGTTCGGCAGCTGGGACGGTGTGTAGCTGACCCCGTCAAACGAAACGGCGTAGAAATTGGCCGCGGTCTGTTCGTAAAGCCGGAGGCCCGGCCGCAGGATGAGGTGCTCCCCGATCTTTTGGAACCACGCGAGGTCGACCGTGTGCGCCGTCGTGCCAAAGGTGTCGTGGTAAAACCGGTAGCTCGCCTCCACCGCCCCGTTCAACTTGGGCACCGACCGGTTGATCGCGGCGTAGGCGGTCCATTTGCTGCGCTGGTCCGGCCGGTTTTCCGCGTAAAGCAGCGGCAGGTACAGGCCGGGGAATACCTCCGTCCTTTTTTCCACGACGCGGTAGGGATCGGCCAGATAACCCGTACTCCGGCCATAGCCGACGTTGAACGTGAGCGCGGTCAGCGGGTCGAGGAGCTGGGTGACGCCCGTAATGAGATCCAGGCCGTGCTTCGGCTTCACGGTATCGAGATAGCGCAGGGTCACCCGGTCATCCGTGCCCGCAGCACCGAGGAGCAGCGTGGTGTTCTTCTGGTTGAAATCGGTCAGCGTATTCACCGACCAGCCGTTGGAAACGTAATCGCTCTCCCGGCTGTAGGCATAGCCGGCGGTGACATTGAGGCCCGAAAACTGGCGGGAAAGATCCATGCTCCACGCCTTGCGCCGGTCGGAGGTATAGGAAAGCGGCACCGGGCCGCCCGGGGTGGCCGGCGGCGCCCCGTTCGGCGTTGCCCCCGCGATCGCATCGATCGCGCTCTGCAGTTTCAAGTGCATGTCCGGGCCGAGGTCCTGCTGCACCAGCCCGTATTGCGCCTGGACCGCCACGCGACCGTCCGCCTCGCGGTAGTCCTCGTAATCGTAGGTCACGGAGTCCTCCGCCCGGGCCATCCGAGGAGCAAGCCAAGCCAGTAAACCGGCCACCGCCAGCGCGCGACACGGAACGTGCTCCGACCTCATATGGAGCGGAGTCCAAACAACCCTCCGGCCGTTGGCGAGTGAGAAGTATGCGGGCAGAGTAACAAACCGGTCAGAAAAGCCTGTGGTGATGGTTTGTCATTGCGAGGAGCCCGCGTGAGGCGGGCGACGAAGCAATCCATCCAGCTGGGTCGCCGCGCCCGGCTGCGCCGGGCTCGCGATGACAAGGCAAACTGTACCACCACCTGAAAATGGGTTCCGATCTGGACCATCCGGTTTCCGGTCCGAATGGTCTTATCCGGATCGAATCCGTGTAATCCGTGGTCAAAAATTCCTCAGGATTGCTGCTCCGTTGCCTCCGGTAATATCCAGCCCGCCCGGCTCCGGTCAGCGCACGATCTCCACCGACGAGACCCGGATCGAGGCGTTCAGCTGCATCGGGCTCGCGCGGTCGGACTGCAGGCTGAACTGCTCGATCCCGATGTAGGGCGAGCGCTTGGTCAGCTCGAGGTAGAAGCGCTTCAGCGACTCCCAGTCGGTCTTCTGCAGGTTGAACTGCACGGTGTGCACCGCGAACTGGCCGCTCCGCTCGCTCTGCGGCGTGTCGTTGGTGAACCGCACCCCCTCGCTCCGCGCGAGGGCGTTCAGTTCGCCGACCAGGCGCGTGTCGTCCAGTGTCCGCGCGGGATCCAGGTTCTTCACCGCCTGCTGCGCGTGGGCCTCGATGGCCGCGCGGTCCCGGAGCCATTGCTGCTGGTCGGCCAGGGCGACCGTCGTCGCCCGCTGCGTCCGCCAGAAGGCCGCCGCGCGCTTGCTGAACGCCGACAGCAGCATGACCGCGACCAGCGCCGTGATCGCCACGAGCAGCAGCTTCTCGCGCAGGAGCCGCTGGAGGAAATAGGCCTTGAAGGATCTCATGACGCGGCGGCGGGCTTCAGCGCGTCGGGGTGGAAGGTGATGACGAGGGTGAACGTCATGACGTTGTCCCGCGTGCGCTGGTCACGCACCTCGACCTTCTCGCAGGCCGGCAGGTCGGCGAGCGCCGAGCGGAACGTGGAAACCTCGGCGGGCGAGGTCGTCTGCGCGTCCACCTTCAGCGTGTACAGCCCGTCCGTCGTGGCGCGCAGGAACTGGATGGAGACCGGCCGGATCGTGCCGCTCACGAGCGAGATCATCTCGAGCGGCAGGAGGCGCTTGGTCGAAAGTTCGTTGATGTGGGTGGCGAGGCTCTGCTGCGTCATGATCTGGTCCACGACGGGCTGCTGGGCCGCGACCTTCAGCTCCCGGCCCTTCTGCCAGAAGCCGGCGCCGTACAGGGCCGCCCAGCCGAGCACGATCAGGCCGATCGCCGCCGCACAGCCGAGGAACCCGCGCCAGAGCATCACGTCGCGGGCCCGCGCCCGGCGCAGCGCGGCGAGTTCCGCCTTGTCCCGCACGTCCATCGTCACGGCCAGCGCCGCGGGCAGCCGCGAAACCCGCGGCTCCGCCCGGAAGACAAATTCATCCTCGCTGCCCGCGGCCGCCACCGGTTCCGGCGGCGCGCCCAGCTCGATGACTTCCCGGCTGCCGCCGGCGGCGCGCAGCAGTTCGTCCCGCACGCGGGCCTTTTCCGCGTCATCGGCCGCGGGCGGGAGCGGCCGGAACAGCACCGCCGCGGGCACCGTCCCTTGGTCCCAGTGGATCGCGGTCAGCCCGTCGGCCGAGGTCACCAGCAGCGTGGTCGCCGGGGAAACCTCCCCGCCGAGCAGTGCGGCGAACGCCGGCAGCACAAGCTCGGCGCCGTTCCAGGACTCCACCTGCTCGCGGGTGAAGCGCCGGCGGTAGGCCGCGAAGACCAGGGCCCGCTCCGCCCCGGGCACCCAGAAGAAGCCATGGTACAGTTGCGCGGGCGGAAAGGGCGCCAGCGCCTCCAGCCCCAGTTCCGCCTGGACCGCCGCCTCGGCCGACGTCGCCGCCGGGGCCATGGGAATGGCCCGGGCGAAGAACAGCGCATCGGGCAGCAGCACCACCTTGGCGGCGGGTACGCCGGCCTTGGGCGGGTTGGGGGAAGGCTGGGTCATGCGGATGGGACAGCAGGCGGAGGAGTTGGAATCGCAGGATTTTCCTGAATTTCCAAGAGAGTAAATGGATAGTTGAGCTGCGGCGGCGGAGTCGCGGCCGTCGAGGTGCTGGAGGTGGCGGAAGTGGACGTGGAGGCAGCGGTGGCGGTGGACGTGACCGTGGTCGTCGTGCCAGACGTGGCGGACCGGGTGGAGGTTGCATTCGTCTGCACGATCGTGGCGCCACCCTGCGGCGCCACCACCGCGGTCAGGCGGAACTGCTCGCGGCCCTCGCGGATCGTCACGTTCACCCGCAGCGCCCGGACCTGGATCCCGGCCAGCGGCGGCAGGGCCGCGGAGCCCAGCACGGTGCTGGCCTGCAGCGCGGTCGTGAACCAGCTCGGGCCCTGCGAGGCATAGGTGCCGGTCCCGGCGAGAAAGTCGTTGAAGCGCTGCTGCTGCGACAGGTCGGAAAAGCCGATGGCAGACAATACGTCCGGCGTGGCCGCATTGAGGTTGGCCTGCTGGTAATTATAGAGGGAGAACGTCGCGACAAACCGCCGCCACAGGTCGTTGGGCCGGCCCTGCTCGTCGTAGAACACGTCGCGGGCGTAATCGATCGCCGCCAGTTCCGAATACGACCGCAGCGGGCGTGACGGCGGCAGGTAGGGCAGCGCGGATTGCTCGTAGTCCGGCGCCTGGCCCGTGGCGGGCACATAATTCGGCTGCATCCAGCCCAGCAGTGCGTCCGTGAGATGCTCCGCGTCGGCCTGCTTGAGCGACCAGGCCTTGAACAGGTTGGTCAGCGTCCCGGCATCGACCCGCGACAGGGAGATCTTGCCGCTCTCGTCCTGCAGCGTGACTTCCGCCGTGCACCCCTCGCGCGGCGTCCAGCCGGCCCACCCGAGCGGATCGCCCCAGCCTTCCGCGGGATTGTGCAGCGCCCCGTTGGCCTGGCGGAAGTCCTCCAGCGTCGCCAGCGTGACCTCGAGGGCCGAATAGGCCTCCCGCCGCAGGCGTCGGGCCGAGGCTTCGCGCGCCTCGACCAGCAGGTCCGTGCTCGCCTGCTCAATGAAGAGCACCAGCGCGAACGACGTGAACAGCAGCGTCACTAGGACAATGATGAGCACCGAGCCCGCGTCAGCCCCCGCGGGGCGCGCGTTCCGCGCGATCCCGGCTGAATCCTGCGATGAATGTCCGCGGCGCATGGTCAGAAATTGGGCATCCCGGCCGTCGGGGCGTTGAGCACAATGACGGTTTCCCGCGTCATCTTGCCGTAGGCGAATTTCAGGCGCAGGCGCTGCGGGGTCTGCAGCTGGCCGGTGTTGTCCTTGCGGATCGCGGTCTCCGTCTTCCACGTTTTGAAGTCAGAGTCGTAATAATCGTAGGCCAGTGCGGTGACGAGCGGGGTGACGACGAGCTCGCGCGGCGGGTCGTCGCCGAATTTCTTCTCCAGGCGCGACTGCCACAGCAGCACGAGCCCCTGGCTGTCGCGCGCCTGCAGCGAGCACACCACCTCCGGCAGCGGCCGGTCCGGCCAGTTGAAGAGGCGGCAGCCGGCCGTCAGCTCAAACGTCAGCAGGTTGTCCGACTGGCCGCTGAGTGGACGGACCTCTTGCGCCGTGATGGGCGCGCCCCCGGCGACGGCATAGGGCGGCAGCGCGGCCGCGCGCAGCTGCTGGTCGAGAAAGCGCGTGACCGCCCGCACATGCCGGTCGAACAGGCGGACATCCGTATTGCGGCCCCAGAGCTCGCCCATTGAGAACACAAACACGTTGAGCGAGACCAGCACCAGCGCCGTCAGCGCCAGCGCGAGCAGGATTTCGAGCAGGGTGAAACCGGATCGAATTTCGGATCTTGTCATTCTGAGCGGAGCGAAGAGTCCAGCTCGAGTACGGGGCGAGTCTTGACCGTGTCCCACTGGATTCTTCGCTTCGTTCAGAATGACAGCGGGGGACTGCAGTCCCAATCCGGTTTCCGCTATCCGAAATCCAAAATTGACGGAGTTCATGGATTCGCCCCCTGCAGCCCCTTGATGCGGTTCTGCGCATTCTGGCGCAGTGTGGTGTTGACCACGGGGTCGGCCCAAGTCGGCCGGTCCACGTTGAAATGCTCGGTCACGGTCTGCAGGCCGCCCCCGGTGGGTTCCGTCAGTTCGCAGACAAACGTCACGAGAAACAGGTCGGCAGTGTTCGTGGCCTCGATGGTGGCGTGCCACCGCACATGGCGGCCGCCGAGGGAATCGTAGTCCCCGCCCTGCTCCGCCTTGTCGTGATCGGGCTCCGCCAGCAGCTGGGCGCGGGCGAAGCTCACGTCTTGGTCGTACTCGTTGCCGCGCTGGGCCTGCGCGTAGGCGTTCAGGACGTTCACATACCCCGCGCCCAGCACGACAGCGGCGAAGGCAAAGATCGCAAGCGCGACCATGACCTCGAGCAGGGTGAAGGCGCGGCGCATATCAGGTGGGGTTGTCCCCGCGCGCCAGCACCTGCGCGCAGGTCCACGGGTCGATGGCCAGGATGCGGGCGGACCCGCCGGCATGGAACTGCACGCGGCAGGCCGTGCAGGTGCCGTCGGGATAAAACGTCACGAACGGCATCGTCTGGGTATCCACGAGCGTGCCGCCGATCAGGATCGTGCTGCCGCCGGCCTGCGCAGACAGAAAATCCACCGCCAGGTCCCGCACCGCCGGCACGGGCAGGGATTTCTTCACGGTGCCGTCGTCCAGCACGAACGCCTTCTCTTTGGGGTTGAAGCTCAGCCGCACCTCCTGCTCGGACTTGAGCGCGGCCTGGCGCGACTTCAGGACGGCCTGCCAGAACACATCCTCCGCCGTGGCGGGTTTGTCCCCGATCAACTGGGCCGAGCCGGTCACCAGCGCCCCGGCCAGCAACGCCATGAGCGCCAGCGCAAGGAGGATCTCAAGGAGCGTGAACGCCGCGCGACGCGGCGTTGCGGTAGGCGGCAGGCCGTAGGCCGTAAGCGGTTCCCGGGTAGGGCGAGTTGTCCCCAACGAGCCGCCTCCTTGGCCAGAGCCATCGGCTAAAAGCGGATCACTGACCCCTGACTTCTGACTCCTCGCCTCCGGCCTCCGGCCCCTGACCTCCGTCAGCGCCAAGCCGCCCACCCTCCCCCGGCAATGGACCAGGCGCATCGGCAAACCCTCACCAGTTGCCGATATCGTCCGCGGTGCCCTCGGTCTTGTCGGGGCCCTTGGAGAAGATGTCATAGCCATTCTTGTTATGGACGCCGGGATAGCGGTAGATGTAGGGCTCGCCCCACGGATCGAGGGGGATCTTGGAGTCGGAGAAATAGGGACCGGTCCACTGGCCCTCCTTGCCGCTCGGCGCGGTGATCAGGGCCTGAAGGCCCTCCGCGGTCGACGGATAGTCGCCCATCTTGATGCGGTAGCTGGTGAGCGGCAGCTTGATGGACTCACGCACGAAAAGCTTGGCGGTCGAGGTCTGGGCATCGCCGAAAATGCTGTCGAGGTTGGTGACCGCCAGGCCGACGAGCAGCCCAAGGATGGCCAGGGCGATCATGATCTCCAGGAGCGTGAAGCCCCGGCGCAGCGCGCGGAGGGGAGAACGGGAAGAGCGGGGTGACAGGAGCATGACAGGAATGAAAGGACGCAGGGTGCGCGATGTCGAGACGCCCGCAGCCGGGAAAGGTTGCGGGGAAATCGACGCGGAAGTTTGGGTGCCAGAATACCAGCATCGCCTTAGCTTTCGGAAGATGACCAGAGCGACGGCGGATGGTGCCCCCGTCCGGAATTGAACCGGAATATGTCGTTTAGGAAACGACCGCTCTATCCATTTGAGCTACGGGGACGGGACGACGCGCGGGCCTGCCTGACACCCGCGTTTCGAGGCCTTTTCCCAAAGCAGAGTTTCGCCGGGCTGTCCCTTTCAAAATTTGCCTGACCGGGCATGCTTCTCCAAGGCACCGGAATTATTAACCACGGATTTCACTGATTCGATCGGGATAAAACCATTCAAACCGGGTCCGCTCATCTTCGCTCATTTCCGCTAATCTGGATTAATGGGAATCAGTGTTCATTAGTGGTTAAATGTCTTGGAAATCAGGGTTCGAATTCCTGATCCGTAGAGTTCGTGGTTAGAGCCTCCTCTCCGTTCCCTCCCTTACCTCCTGTAAAATGGATCGATGATTGGAGTTCGAATTTCCACATCCGTGAAATCCGTGGCTAAAATTGTCTTCGATCAGCCCCCGGTCTCGGGACCATAGGGCTTGTGCCCGGACCTGGTTCCTCAAAAGTCGCCCCATGTTCAGTACTGTCCTGCCCGTCGCTGCGGTGGCTTTGCTGCTGAGCATGACGTGCTGGAGCGTGGGCTCCGCCCTCGTGTCCTCGGCAAGTCCTCTCGTCGGCCTGCTCTGCGGCTGGTGCTGTTTCCTGTTGCTTTGTGCCATTCCGTGGGTCGCCGGGCTGCCCGCCAGCGCGATGCAGCCCGGGCTCTGGATCTTCTTTGTCGCCGGGATCATCGCCACCGTCCGCGGCCGGCGCTGGCGGGAATTCCTCTGCGCCGCAGTCTGTACCGCCGCGATGTCCGCCCTGCTCTGCGCGCCGTTCCTGCGGTTTCCCGGGATGCTGGCGTACGGCGCCCACGGCCTGGACATGTGGGGCTATGTCTCGACCGCGGACTGGCTGCAGGATCATTCCATCCACACCCTGCCGGCGATCGGATTTTCACCCATGCGCTTCAACTGGACCTGGCATGTCCTGCTCACCCGCGAGCGCCCCCTGATCTACGAGTCGCTGGCCTGCCTGGGCTCCGCCACCGCACTGATCCCCACCCAGGCCTACCTCGCCTACCCCGTCGCCCTGCTCTCCAGCCTCGCCATGGCCCTCAGCCGCGAGCCGCGCATGTTCCAGCTGAAGCACTGGTCCCTCGCCCTGCTTCCGGCCATCGTCCTTTGTTTCCATCCGCTGATCATCCTGCCGTGGATCGCCGGATTTTTCGGCGGCTCCATCACCGCACTCTTCACCGCCCTGGCCTTCGCGGGCGCCGTCGCAGCCCGGGAAGGACGGGACCGGACCGAAGCGCTGGCGCTGGCCGCGCTCATGCTCGGTTTCTGCGCCGGGCTCTATAGTCTGAAATTCCTCTACGTCGCCCTGCTCTTCGGCGGCGTGCCGCTGCTCATACCCGGGGTCGCCATGCTGCTGCGGCACGATTTCAGCCCGCTGCGAACCGCCCGGCCCGGCTGGCTTACCGTCGGGAACCTCGCTCTCCTCGCGGCCCTGACCGCGGCCCTGATCGTGCTCGGCCGGGACCAGAAAGTGGACACCGGTCTGGAAGAGCTGCCGACGACGGCCGCCGGGCACTTCCTGGGAATTTTCGGTGGCTCCAGTCCCTACTGCTGGCTGGGCTATGCGCCGGTCGGACCGTTTGACCGCAGTGCCTGGCACAATCCCGTCGGCCTCGCCGCGATGGTCGTCATGACGACCCTGTTCACCCTCGTCACCCAGGCCCGCTGGAGGGCCGCGCGCGACATCCGGCTGCCCCTGCTCGCCATCCTGTGCGTGGGGCTCGTCGCGGAAACGGCCGGCGACGAGCTGATCATGGCGAAGGCGCTGGCGGTCTTTGGCTTCACCCTGCTGATCGTGCTCGCGGCGGTTTCCACCGAGCTGAGGCATTGGGCGCTGGGGCTGACGGCTTTGGTCATCTGCTGCCTCCCCGCCCTGCGCTCCGCCCGGGAAATGAAGCAGTTCGTCTACGACCCCTACATCACCTGCACCGAGGAGAACGTCGCCGACCTGCGCGATGGCCAGGACTGGCGGATCATGAGCTACCTGCACTTTCAGGAGGAGCGCGACGGGATCGACTGGGCACGATACCCCCGCAGCTACTACTCGCTGACCCAATTCCTGCCGCTCACGCTCCGGCAGCAACTTGCGGAAAAATACCACATGACGCCGCCGTGAAAACTCATGGCCGGTCGCCAAGACGCCTCCCATACCGCCCTTTTCGGTAGCGGTATGTTTGTCATTGCGAGGAGCCCGCGAAGCGGGCGACGAAGCAATCCATCTAGCTGGATCGCCACACTCGGCTTCGCCGGGTTCGCGATGACAGGGCAAACTGGACCACTACCCCCTTTCCCCTCCCAAAATCACAGATTGACAAGCCCGGCCTCAAATCCACTGTCTGCCCTCCCTTTCCGCCATGAGCACCACCGAACAGACCCAACAGACCCTCACGCCCGCCGAGATCCCTTTCACGACCCCGTTGGTCATGAAGAACTTCGTCACCGACACGGGCAAGATCCTGCCGCGCAAGTACACGCACCTGACCGCGAAGCACCAGCGCGCCATCACCAAGACGATCAAGCACTCGCGCAACATGCTGCTCGCGCAGTAACGGTTGCGATTGCCTGACATCCCTTTCGGCCGGAGTCTTTGGCTCCGGCCTTTTTTGTGCCATGACGGCTCCGTTTTCCGCCCGCATCCAGCGCGGTACCCCGCGTAATCTCGCCCGGCTCGCGCGCCTGCTTCGGGCCGGCGAACTCGTCGCCGTGCCGACCGAGACGGTTTACGGCCTCGCCGCCAACGCCCTCGATGCCCGGGCCTGCCGGAAGATTTTCACGGCCAAGGGACGTCCCGCCAGCGATCCGCTCATTGTCCACATCCATTCCCTCGCCCAGCTGGCGGAAGTCGCCGAGCCCAACGCCGCGGCCCGGCGCCTCGCGGAGAAATTCTGGCCCGGCGCGCTGACCCTCGTCCTGCCGAAAAAAACGTGCGTGCCCGGCACCGTGTCCGCCGGCCTGCCAAGCGTGGCTGTGCGCATGCCCAGCCATCCGCTGTTCCGGCGCCTGCTCAAACTCGCCGGCATACCCCTCGCCGCGCCCAGCGCCAATCCGTTCGGCTATGTCAGCCCAACCTCCGCCGCGCATGTCCGCGCCGGGCTCGGAAGGAAAATCCGCCACATTCTCGACGGCGGCCCCTGCACCATCGGGTTGGAATCGACCATCGTGGACCTCCGCCATCCCCGCGCACCGCGCCTGCTGCGGCCCGGCGCCGTGACACAGGCCCAGCTCGAGCGCGTCCTCGGCATTCCGGTGCGCCCCGCAAGCAAGTCCGCCGCCAAACCGGCCGCCGCGCAGTTGGCCCCGGGCCTGCTCGCCCGGCACTACAGCCCGCGCACGCCCGTCACTCTCCATCAGAAGATCTCGTCGGCCGCCGCGCGGCGCAGTCCGGCCGACGAGGCCTGGGTTTTTCTCGCAAAACCGCGCGCCCTCATGGGCAAAAACATTTTCTGGTTCGACACCCATGGCCGGCTGCCGGGTGTCGCCCGCCGGCTGTTTCACGTGCTCCGCCTGCTCGACGGGAAGAAATTCGCGCGCCTGCATGTCGAACTCGCGCTTGGCGAAGGTCTCGCCACCGCGATCAACGACCGCCTGCGGCGCGCGGCGGCCAAATAGCGCTGGCCTTCTGCCTGGAGCGGAACGCGTTGCCCTCAACGCGTTGGTTTGAAACCACGGAGCGGAAAGCGTCTAGGGGCAAGCCGCTCCACCTCGGAGGCAGCCTTCCGGCTGGCACTACCCCAGCGCCGTCTTCAGCTCCGCCAGCAACCGATCGTTCTGCGCCCGCGAGCCGACCGTGATGCGCAGCCACTCCGGCATTCCGTAGGATTTCATCGGCCGCACGATCACCCCGCGACGCTGCAGTGCGTCGAAGACCCGCGCGCCATCCCCGACCTTCACCATGATGAAATTGGCCACGCTCGGCACGAACTCGCGACCCAGCGCCCGGAAGCCCGCCTCCAGCTGCTGCAGCCCAGCGCTATTCTCCCGCACGCATTTTTCCGTGAACTCCCGGTCGTCCAGCGCCGCCAGCGCCGCCGCCTGGCCGATCGCATTCACGTTGAACGGCTGACGCACGCGGTTGAGCAGCGCGATGATGTCTGCGCCCGCGTAGCCGTAGCCCACCCGCAGCGACGCGAGCCCGTAGATCTTGGAAAACGTCCGCAGGCAGACGACCTTGCGGCCCTCGCGGATCAGCGGCCGCAGGTCGGGCGCCGGCTCGACGTAGTCCGCATACGCCTCGTCGAAGACCACGACAACGTGATCCGGAACCGCCCGCGCAAATGACAGCAGATCCGCCTCCGAATTAGCCGTGCCTGTGGGGTTGTTGGGACTGCAGACATACACCAGCCGCGTGCGCGGCGTGATGGCCGCCGCAAGATGACGGAGGTCATGCCGGTAATTAACCAGCGGCACCTCGATCGCCGTCGCGCCGAATACGAGGGTGACCAGCTTGTAGACGACAAACGCGGGCGCGGCCATGACCACCTCGTCACCCGGCCGCAGCAGCGCATGGCCAAGCAGTTCGATGATCTCGTTCGAACCGTTGCCGACGATGAACTGGTCCGCGCCAAGCCCCTTGATCTCGGCCAGCTTCTGTCGCAGCGCAAAGCACCCGCCATCCGGGTAAAGCTCCCCCTGCGTCAGCGCCTGCCGCGCCGCCGCCAGGGCGCGGGGCGACGGCCCGAACGGGTTTTCATTCGAAGCCAGCTTGATGATGCCCGCCGGGTCGAGCCCGAGCTCACGCGCGACATACTCGATCGGCTTGCCGGGCTCATAGACCGGCTGCGTCAGCACCACGGGATTAACCAGGGACTCGAACTTCATCGTCACAGCGAAGCACAGTTCAGCGAGGCGAAGGAAACATTAAATGCAGAAGCGGCTGCGCCGCGACTGACGAACATCGAACCCTCAACTTCGCACGCCCAACATCGAACAAACGCAATCGTCGGCTTACTGCCCGCATAAGCTATCACCGGGGAGATTGCGCTTCACAGGAATGACTCTAAGCAAAAGGTGCCGGATCGAACGTTGGAAGTTGGACGTTGAAGGTTCGATGTTCGCTCGGATTTCTCAGATCCGGCTCGGCACGCGCACGACCTGCATCCCCGCCGCCAGCGCCCCTTTGATGCCGGGCTCCGCATCCTCGAACACCAGACAGCGCTCCGGCGCCACGCCCAGCTGCTCCGCCGCCAGCAGAAACATGTCCGGCGACGGCTTGCCGTGCACCACGTCGTCCGCCGTCACCACTGCGCGGAACAGCGGGGCGAGCCCGGTGATCTGGAGCGAGCGGCTCACGATCACGCGCGGACCGCCCGAGGCGATGGCCAGCGGGTGCGTCGCATGCATCCGGCGGGCGATGGCCACAACCGGCTCGATCAGGCGCGCCTCCGCCTGCAGTTCGGTGAAGAAGGCCTCCTTGGCATGAAATACATGATCGGGGTCGAGTTTCAGCCCGTAGTGTTCGCCAAACAGCTCGGCCACGCGGCGGGTCGGTACACCGCCAAGCGCATAGAAATAATCCTCATCCAGCGCATGCGGCAGCCCCGCGGCCCGCATCGCCCGGTCCCACGCCCGGTAGTGCAGCGGCATCGTGTCGATCAGCGTACCGTCGAGGTCGAAGATGTAGCCGGCAAAATCACCGGCGGGAATGTCGAGTTGCATGAAGAAGTCGCGGTTGGGAGATCGCTGTGCGCAGTTTGGAAATCGGAAGACGCAGTTCGGGCGGAATTCGCGGCGCTGGCCACCAGAAAATCCGGCTTAAGTCCGGGGTGGAACGCCTTGTCCCCAATGCGTTGCTCGTCCGCCATAGGCTTGGCGAAGGCGGGATCGCTTCCGCCGGCATTCCAGGTGGTCGGAGTCCATATCAGCGCGTTAGGGACAACGCGCTCCACCCAAATTCCCTCCGATCTCCGAGATCTGAGACGGCGGGCCGGCGCCCGCACGGCTACTGCCCCGCCACGGCGCTCCGCCGCTCGAGCAGCAGCGTGTCGCGCCACTCTCCGGCCCGCGGGCCGTGCATCATCTTCCCGACGCGCTCTCGCCGGCCCACGGTCCGGAAGCCATGGCGCGCATGCAGCGCCAGGCTCGCCACGTTCTCCGGGAAAATCCCCGCCTGCAGCGTCCAGATCCCGGCCGCTTCCGTACGGGCAATCAGCTCGCGCAACAGCGCCGAGCCGACCCTGCGCCCCCGCGCGGCTGCGGCCACATACAGGCTGACCTCCGCCACGCCGGCATAGACACAGCGGTCCGAGACCGATGCCACTGTCGCCCAGCCCAGCACACCTCCTGGGTGCGGTTGCCCTGAGCCGGCCGAAGGGCCGGCTTCATCGCGGGCCACCAGCGCGCAGGCCATCACTTTCCCTTCGGCAAAATCCGCAAAGCTCACCGGCGGGGCGCCCGCAAACGTCGCATGTCCCGTCGCGATGCCCTCGCCGTAGATCGCCGCCACCGCCGGCCAGTCCGTCGCAGTCATGGTCTTGATCCGAACTTCAGGTACGCCCATGGGACGTTACGCTGCACATCCCAGCCGCCGTTTCCAAGCCAGTGCTACGCTGACCAGGCCGATCAGCGCCGGCACCTCCACCAGCGGACCCACCACGGCCGCGAAGGCCGCCCCCGACGCGAGCCCGAACACCCCCACGGCCACCGCGATCGCCAGCTCGAAATTGTTGCCCGCAGCGGTGAAGGCCAGCGTGGCCGCCCGCTCGTAATCCGTGCCCGCCCGCAGGCTCATCCAAAACGTGACAAAAAACATGATGGCGAAATACCCCACCAGCGGCACCGCGATCCGCAGCACGTCCAGCGGGATGCGCAGCACCGTGTCGCCCTTCAGGCTGAACATCACAAAGATCGTGAACAGCAGCGCCGCCAGGGTGAACGGGCTGATCGCCGGGAGAAACTTGCCGTCGTACCACCCCACCCGCGCCCCGCGCCGGAGGGTCAGCCGCGTCAGCCACCCGGCGAGGAAGGGAATCCCCAGATAAATGAACACGCTGCGCGCCACGCTCAGGATCGTGATGCTCGACAGGTCGAGCGCCCCGGTCTGTACCCCAACCAGCGGCGGCAGCACCCGCAAAAACAGCCACGCCAACGGCGCGTAAAAGAACACCTGGAAAAGCGCGTTGAACGCCACGAGGCCTGCGCAGTACTCCCGGCTCCCGCCCGCCAGGTCGTTCCACACGATCACCATCGCGATGCAGCGAGCCAGGCCGATCATGACCAGTCCTGCAAAATACTCCGGCCGGTCGCGCAGGAAAAGGACCGCCAGCCCGAACATCAGCACCGGCCCGACCAGCCAGTTCTGCACCAGCGAGAGCCCCAGCACCTTCCGGTCCCGGAACACGTCACGCAGCTCTTCGTAACGCACCTTCGCCAGCGGCGGATACATCATGACGATGAGGCCGATCGCGATCGGCACCGAGGTCGTCCCGATGCTCCAGGCGGTAAGGACCCGCGGAATCGCGGGCAGATACCGCCCGGCCAGCACGCCGGAGGCCATCGCAAGAAAGATCCAGGCCGTGAGATAGCGGTCGAGAAACGAGAGGCGGGAGGAGACGGAGTTCATCACGGTTCAGCAACAGCCTTTGGCGCCGGCCTCTTTCCCGCAGCAGCCCGGGTCTGCAACGCTGTTGTTCTTCCCGTCGCCGACCCCGCAGAGCTCCTTCGCGAGGCAGTCCGTATGCTTGAAACCGAGACGAACTCTCAGCTCGAGCGGTCCTCCCGCGATCTCCTCAACCGGAAACTGCGAGACCACGCCGTCCTCAAACTCGATCTCCACCGGCAGGTCGTCTGCGGGCAGGATCGAATGGGCGAGCCCCAGGATGGACCCGAGCTTACCGGCCGTCAGCCGATGACCGTCGTCCCGGTCCGAGCCGGTCCAGGTCTGCAGCACACAGCTCTCGCTCGCCCGAAAGGTGCCGCCACAGTCAATAAATTTCTTGGCCACGTGCCCGACCTCGGTCACGTGGAAGTGCCGCGGCACCGCTCCGCCGCCCGGCAGGGCAATGATGAGCTGGGCCTCGGGCTGAGCGCCCAGGCGGGCCTTGAATTCGCTGAGCTTCATGAGGGATGTGGGTGAAAAATTAAACCATGACCGCGGGCCGGATGATTCTGGGCGCAGCGCAGAGGTAGGGCGGATATCCCTAAACCGCCGCGGCAGCCGCCCTCAGGGCTTCATCGTCGCCTCGCCCTCCAGCTTGGCCTGATCGCCGACGGCGCGCACGGCCACGCCGTCGAACAGGCTGGCCTCGGGCAGCGCGCAGAAGAGTTCGGCGCGCCGGGCGATCTGCGAGGCCACCTGCACAAACGCCCAATATTTCTGCTCCTCAGTGCCCTCGACCGCCGCCGGGTCGGGCGAACCCCAGTGCGCGAGCACCGGCACGCCCGGCCAGACCGGGCAGGCCTCGCGGGCGTTGTCACACACGGTGATGACGAAGTCGAATTTCACCCCGCGAAATTCGTCCCAGGACTTCGAGCGGGCGGGTGTGGCGTCGAGGTTGTAGCGCTCGCGCAGCACGCGCACCGCCAGCGGGTTGACCCGTCCGGTGGGCTTGGAACCGGCACTGAACACCTCGAAGCGGCCGCGGCCTTTCTCCCGCAGCAGATATTCACCGAGGATGGATCGGGCGGAGTTGCCCGTGCAGAGGATCAGAACCTTGAAGGGCGGTTGGGTCATCATGAAGGAATTCAACGGGTAGCAGGCTTCACCCTGGCGCAGCCGCACGGGCCGGTCGCAGCCAGCTTGGGGGCGAGTTTTTGCAGACGGGCAAGATCGCGTTGGAAGGCCGGGTGCTCGCGGGCGCAGTCCTGCAGGCAGGCAAGGTTTGTGCTCAATTCGCGCGACGGCTTCGTCGGCAGCCCGTAGATCATCCAGTTGCCGTGGCGCTCGCACTCCACCAGCCCACGCGAGCGCAGGTAGGCGAGATGCTTCGAGATCTTCACCTGCGGCTCGCGCAGGATTTCCTGGAAATGGCACACGCAGAGCGGTCCCTGCGCGAGGATGTTGAGCACCCGCAGCCGCGTCTCGTCGCACAGGCACTCGTAGATTTTGACCAGCTCCATGGTTGGATCTATATTCCCATTAAAGAATATAGATCAAGTTCAATCATCCCGAGCCTTGCCCGCAAAACACGCGAATGGACGCGAAGCCGGACACCGGGACGCCCTCAAGGCGGTCGGGCCGGCTCAAGCAGGCGCCGTCCGGGTCAACGCCTCCCGGCATTCGTGCCGATTCGCGAAATTCGCGGGCGATCAGGCTCAGTGTCCCGCGCGCGGATTCTGCTTCTCGGCGCGCTTGAGCTCGGCCAGCGAGCGCGTCTTGAGGCGCGCGGCGCCGCGGGTGACCTTGGTTTTGATCAGCCCGCCCTTGGCCAGCCGCTTCTTGGCCGCCATGACCGCGCGCTTGTACTGCGGCAGCCAGGGCGAGAGCGCGACGAGCATCTCGTCCACCATCTGCCAGATTTCGGGCGGATTGCAGACCGCGCCGACCAGCGGGTCCATCATGAAGGCCTGGCGCAGCAGCGTGTCGTCGCCGGCGACCGCCGCCTCGACCCCGAGGCGCTGGACCGAGATCGAGGCGTTGCAGACCGCGGCGCAGCCGAGCGGCAGGTCGCCGTACTGGATCAGGTTGATGCCATGGCGGTCCACAAAGCCGGGCGCCTCAATGATCGCGTCGGGCGGAAGATTCGTGATCGTGCCGCGGTTCGGCAGGTTGAAGTGCCCGCGGTAAACCCGGCCCGTCTCCAGCGCCTCGAGGATGCGGCTGCCGTGCTCCTCGCTGCGGTTTTCCTGCGTGTACCGGAGCGCCTCGTGCTTCTTCTTCCCCCCGAACTCCGCCTCGAACCAATTCCGGCCCTCGGTGCAGACGCGCAGGTAGCCGCCCGTCTCGCCGCCGATCCAGACATTCATGTTGCTCCAGCGCCTGATCTCGTCGGGACGCTTCCGGTACCACGGCACGTATTCGCTGAGGTGACCGTTCGACTCGGTCGAGTAGTAGCCGAAGCGCCGCAGCATATCGATGCGGACCTTTTCCTCGTTCTTGTAAACCGGGTGCCGCTCAAAGGCCGCCAGCAGCTCCGGCGTGCGCTCCTTGCCGTCGGTCTTGACCGAGACGAACCACGTCTGGTGGTTGATGCCGGCGCAGATGATGTCGACGTCCTTCTTCTCGCGGCCCAGCACCTGGGCGATCTGGTAGTGCCCGTGCTGCACCCCGTGGCAGAGACCCACGCAGCGCACGCCGCCGTACTTGTTCGCGGCCCAGGTCATCATCGCCATCGGGTTCGCGTAATTGAGCAGCAGGCAGTCCGGCGCCGCCACCTCGCGGATGTCCCGGCAGAACTCCAGCAGCGCCGCGATGCCGCGCTGGGCATACATGATGCCGCCCGCGCACAGCGTGTCGCCCACGCACTGGTCCACGCCGTACCTCAGCGGGATGTCCACGTCGTGCGCAAACGCCTCGAGCCCGCCGATGCGCACCACCGTAAACACATACTTCGCCCCGCGGAGCGCATCGCGGCGGTTCAGGGTCGGCGTGATCTTGGTCGTCAGGCCGTTGGCGGCGATGTCGCTCCGGCAGATCTCCGTCACCATTTTCAGGTTGCGGGGGTTGATGTCGGTAAAGGCGAACTCCACCTGCGCGAATTCCGGCACGGCCAAGAGGTCGGCGAGCAGGCGGCGGGTGAAGCCGATCGAGCCGGCGCCAATGAAAGTGATTTTGAAGGACATAGGGTAAAGCAGCGGTGCTGGGATGACCGCGGGCGGAGGGCCCGCAACCGATGAACTGACTACGGAGACACTTGGCAGAGATCTAACTAATTTTCCGGAATTTATCCCCGTCGGCGACGGAAACCTGGGCAACCGAAACGTAAGAAACTGAAAATTAACGGCCAAAAACTCAGGACGCGACCGGACCGACGGGCAGCTCAGGCCGGCGCACCCTGCCCGGCCATCAGGCCAAGCAGCGCCCCCGCGGCGCGACTGAGCCCGCGCGCCTTCGGCCAGAGGGCCGTGATCACGCGCTCGGGCCGGGCTGGTACGACTGAACGGTAGGCCGGCGGGCTGCCGCCGGTCCGTCGCACGGCCATCGCCGGCACGAGGGACATGCCAAGTCCCGCCGTGACCAGGGCCTGGATGGTTTCCAATTGGGCGCTCCGGAAACTGATCTTGGCCCTCACTTCCCGCCGTTCGCAGAACCGCAACACCTGGTCGCCGAGACAGTGGCCCTCCTTCATCACGATGAACGGCTCGGCGGCGACGTCGGCGGCCGAAACGCTCTTGCGCCGGGCCAGCGGATGGGCCGGCGGCACCGCGAGCAGCAATTCCTCGCGGAAAAGATCCCGCAGTTCCAGCCGGTCGTCCTCCAGCGGGCGGCTGGCCACAGCAAAGTCGATCTCGAGCGCCAGAACCTGCTGGACGAGGTGGGCTGTCGTGTCCTCCTGCACCACGACCTCGATCCCGGGATACTGCCGCGCAAAGGCCATGATCACCTTGGGCAGAAAATAGGGCGCGATCGTCGGGAGGACACCGACCCTCACCGTGCCGCCGGTAAGATTCTTTGCCTCGCTCGCATCGCGCCTCGCCCCGTCCACCTCGGCCAGGACCCGCAGCGCGCGCTGCAGAAAGCTCTCCCCATGCGCCGTCAGTCTGACCTTGCGCTTCGTCCGCTCGAAAAGGCGCTCGCCGAGCTCGTCCTCGAGCTTGGCGATCTGCTGGCTCAGGGCCGGCTGCGACACATGGCACTGCTGGGCCGCGCGGGAAAAACTTCCCGTCCGCGATACCCCCACCACGTATCTCAGCTGATGCATTTCCATCGCGGCGCTCGCCTCAGGGGCTCGGGTAACTCATAACTGGAAGTTATCTCACTTGTAGGAAACAAGTATTTCAAGAATAAGTCGGCATCTGCTTTAATCAGCCGCCTCATCCTGAATTCCCCCTCGGGCGGATGTGCGCCGTCCGGCCCATCGCCTCGTTCCCCATCCCTTAAGTAAGCCCTCGCCCCGCCCACGATCCCAAGGAGAAACCACCCATGTCCACCGAAGGCAAATGCCCGTTCAACCACGGGGCCGCCAGTGCCAGCCCCGGCGCCGTTCCGCCCTCCCACAATGTCGCCACCTCCGGCGGCACCTCCAACCGCGACTGGTGGCCCCACCAGCTCAAGCTCGAGCTTCTCGCCCAGCATTCCGCGAAGACCAACCCGATGGGCGCGGACTTCAACTACGCGAAGGAGTTCAAGAGTCTCGATTATGCAGCCCTCAAACGGGACCTCGCCGCCCTGATGACTGACTCGCAGGACTGGTGGCCGGCCGACTTCGGCCACTACGGCCCCTTCTTCATCCGCATGGCGTGGCACAGCGCCGGCACGTACCGCACCGGCGACGGCCGCGGCGGCGGCGGCCGGGGCCAGCAACGCTTCTCCCCGCTCAACAGCTGGCCGGACAACGTCAACCTGGACAAGGCCCGCCGCCTGCTCTGGCCGATCAAGCAGAAGTACGGCCGGAAGATTTCGTGGGCCGACCTGTTGATCCTCACGGGCAACGTCGCCCTCGAGACCATGGGTTTCAAAACGTTCGGATTCGCCGGCGGCCGCGAGGACGTCTGGGAGCCGGATCAGGACGTCTACTGGGGCTCCGAGCAAAAGTGGCTCGACGACAAACGCTACTCCGGCGACCGCAATCTCGAGAATCCGCTGGCGGCCGTGCAGATGGGGCTGATCTACGTCAATCCGGAGGGACCGAACGGCAACCCCGATCCGCTCGCGGCCGCCCGCGATATCCGCGAGACCTTCGCCCGGATGGCGATGAACGACGAGGAGACGGTGGCGCTGATCGCCGGCGGCCACACCTTCGGCAAGACCCACGGCGCCGCCCCGGCGTCCCATGTGGGATCAGAGCCGGAAGCGGCCGGCCTTGAGGCGCAGGGCCTCGGCTGGAAGAACAGCCATGGCACGGGCAAGGGTGGCGATGCGATCACCAGCGGACTGGAAGTCACCTGGACCTCCACGCCGACAAAATGGAGCAACAGTTTCTTCGAGAACCTGTTTGGCCACGAGTGGGAGCTGACCAAGAGCCCGGCGGGGGCTCATCAGTGGCAGCCGAAGCATGGCGCCGCGGCCGGCACCGTGCCGGATGCCCACGACCCGTCGAAGCGGCACACCCCGAACATGCTGACCACCGACCTCGCGCTGCGCGTCGACCCGGCCTACGAAAAGATCTCGCGGCGCTTCCTCGCGCATCCCGACCAGTTCGCCGACGCCTTCGCCCGGGCGTGGTTCAAGCTGATGCACCGCGACATGGGTCCGCGGGCGCGCTACCTCGGGCCCGAAGTCCCCGCGGAGGTGCTCCTCTGGCAGGATCCCCTGCCCGCGGTCGACCACCCGCTGATCAATGCCGCCGACATCGCCGCCCTCAAAGGCCGGATCCTCGCCACCAAGTTGTCCGTCTCGGAACTCGTGTCCACCGCCTGGGCGTCGGCCTCCACGTTCCGCGGCTCCGACAAGCGCGGCGGAGCGAACGGCGCCCGCATCCGCCTGAGCCCGGCAAAATACTGGGAAGCCAACCAGCCGGCCCAGCTGGCCAAGGTGCTCGACGCCCTGGAGGGCGTCCGGCAGGCGTTCAACGGCGCCGCGTCCGGCGGCAGGAAAGTTTCGCTGGCCGACCTGATCGTCCTGGCCGGCGGCGTCGGCCTCGAGCAGGCGGCAAAGGCCGCCGGTCACGAGATCTCCGTTCCGTTCACCCCGGGCCGGACCGACGCCTCGGCCGAGCAGACCGATGTCGAGTCCTTCGGCGTGCTTGAGCCCGTCGCGGACGGCTTCCGCAACTACCAGAAAGGCTCGTACCGTATCCCCGCGGAGACGCTGCTGGTGGACAAGGCGCAGCTGCTCACCCTGACCCCGCCCGAAATGACGGTACTCGTCGGCGGCCTGCGCGTCCTCAAGGCCGGCAACTCGCCGCACGGAGTCCTGACCTCGCGCCCGGAAACGCTGACCAACGACTTCTTCGTGAACCTGCTCGACATGGGCACGGAGTGGAAGGCGGTCTCGAAGGACGCCGATTTGTTCGAAGCCCGTGATCGCAAGACAGGAAAGGTCAAATGGACCGGCACGCGGGTTGACCTGGTCTTCGGTTCCGATTCCCGGCTCCGCGCCCTGGCCGAGGTCTACGGCAGTGCGGACGGGCAAAAGAAGTTCGTCCACGACTTCGTCGCCGCCTGGACCAAGGTGATGAACCTGGACCGCTTCGACCTGGCCTGATCGCCGTCTTCCCTGGGCAGCAAGACGCCGCGCATTTTCGCGCGGCGTTTTTGCTTTTCGGCGGCCCGCCCAGGCTCAGCGCCGGGCGCCGCGGTGCAGCCGGCTGACGGGCTTCACCGTGGCCGCCGCTGTCTCCGCCAGCGCCTTCTCGTCGAAGAGCGCGGAGTAAATATAGGGGAAGCCCTCGATCTTTTTCCGCTCCACCGCCATGCCCATGTAGCGCTCGATCGAGCGCGCATCGCGCACGTCGTCCTCGGTCACCAGGGTGAAGGCGTCGCCCGTGTTGTGCGCGCGGCCCGTGCGGCCGATGCGGTGCACATAGTCCTCGGCGTTCTCGGGCACGTCGTAGTTCACCACGTGCGAGACGCCCGCGATGTCGAGGCCGCGCGCCGCGATGTCCGTCGCGACCAGCACCTCGAACTTGCCGGTCTTGAAGCCGTCGAGCGCCTCGATGCGCTCGCGCTGGCTGCGGTCCGAGTGCATCACGCCCACGGTATGGCCCTTGGCCTGCAGCCGGTGCGCGATGCGGTCCGCGCCCATGCGGGTGCGGGAGAAAATGATCACGCTCTTGAACTCGGTCTGCTCCAGCAGCAGCTGCAGGAGATCGAACTTCTGCGAGGCCACCACGGGGTAAAACGCGTGCGACACCGTTTCCGCCGGCGAGCGCTGGCGGCCGATCTCGACCTTCACGGGATTCTTCAGCGCCCAAGCGGCCAGCGAGGCGATCTCGGGCGGCAGCGTCGCAGTGAAGAACAGCGTCTGCCGGGTCGCCGGCGTCTTCTGCACGATCCGCTTCACGTCGGGCAGGAAACCCATGTCGAGCATGCGGTCCACCTCGTCGAGCACGAGGATGTCGACGTCCTTCAGCGAGACGTTCCCCTGCTCCATGTGGTCGAGCAGCCGGCCCGGCGTCGCGGCGAGGATGTCCATGCCCCGCTTCAAGTCCTCGAGCTGTTTCCCGTAACCCACGCCGCCGTACACGATGGTGACGTTGAGGTCGGTGAACTTGGCAAACTTCTGGAAGGCCTCCTCGACCTGCAGCGCAAGCTCGCGCGTGGGCTCGAGGATGAGGCAGCGCAGTTTGCCATGCGTGCCCAGCCGCTGGATGATCGGCAGCGCGAACGCCGCGGTCTTGCCCGTGCCCGTCTGGGCCGAGCCGATGACATCGCCGCCCTGCAGCACGACCGGGATGGCCTGCGCCTGGATCGGCGTCGGGGAAACGTAACCCATCTCCTGCACGGCAAAGGCGAGCGCGTCGCACAGGCCGAGCTTGGAAAATTCCGTGTCCATCTTCGGCACGTCCACGTGCACCGTGGGCTTCACCGGCGCGGAGCGCGGATGGTCAAAGGTCTTGTCGATCATCGGCCGCTCGCGCTCGCCACGCGGACCGCCGCGACCCGGCCCGCCAGACCGGCCCTGGAAGCCCCCGCGACCGCCTCCGCCGTGGGACGCTGCCCCATCCCGGCCACCGCCTTGGGGACCGCTCCGGCCGCCGCCGCTGCTGCGGCCGCCCTGGTCATGACGCGGGCCGCGGTCTTCGCGGCGCGGACGCGATTCCTGGGCGCCGGCGGAGTGGGAGGAATGACCGCCGTGGTGGGGCTTGGGGCCCGACCCGCGCTCCGGGCGCGGCGTGGAGTGCGGCTTGGCAGGCGAAGCGGACGGGGCGCCGGTGGCGGGCGCAGGAGAGGAGGAGCGGGAAGGCGCGATCGTTTGGCGCAGCTTCGACAGAAATTTCTTCAGCATTGTCGGGAGTTAAAAGGACCAGAGTCGGCGAAACAGCTGCGTTTGCAACCCCGTAAAGCCCCTCAATGCCGGATGGCGAAAACCGGATCCCGGATCGTTTTCCGATCCGCTCCTCCCGGCACAATCCGCTCGTGGATCGATCGGGTCATGGGCCGCCAGGTAAGGGCGGCCGCTCACCCAAACGTCGGCCCACCGGCGGGCTGAATCCTCTCCGGTTTCCGCCACCCCGAAATCCGCAATTGCAGCGCGTCGGGACCCGGCGCAGATTCAGCCGCCTTCCGGCTATTTTGCATGAACAATGACGTCCTCTGGCTGGTCCGCCTCGGCCTTGATCAGGGCCTCTTGAAGCTCGAACACTGCGTCGCCGTCCGCACCGCGCTCGGTGACGGGGCCGAAATCGGTGATTTTGCCCAAAAGCTCATTGACGACGCCCACGTCGACGACATCGCCGCCCTCGAAAAGATCGCCGGCCTCGCCATGGTCAAGGGCCAGAAGGGTCCGCCCGCCGGCGACCCGTTTGAGGATACCGGCAGCAACGTGCCGTTTGTCCGCGAACCGGCACCCGCCCCTTCCTTCGCCCAGAAAAAGGCCGCCGCCGCGGCCGCCGCCGGACCGGTGCCCGAGTTCGAGTTCGACACCATCGGCATGCTGGATGACGCGGCCCTCGCCGCCGGCCTCCGCGGCCTCCTCCGCGCCACCGGCCGCCACCTCGCCAGCGACCTCCACCTCTCGACCGGCACCCGCCCCTTCATCCGCAAGAACCGCCAGCTCGTGTTCATCTCGGACTACAAGCTGACCGCGGACGACGCCCTGCGCCTCAACACGGCGCTGCTCACCGAGGCGCAGAAGAAGACCTTCCTCAAGACCAAGGACTACGACTACGCCCTCGCCCTCAGCGCCACCGACCGGTACCGCGTGAACCTCATGTTCCACAAGAACGGCGCGGCCGGCGCCTACCGCATGGTGCCGGAAAAGGTGCGCACCCTCGAGGACCTCGGCTACTCGGCGCACATCGACACGCTCAAGAAACTCCTCTCCTACCACAACGGCCTCATCCTCATCACCGGTCCCGTGGGCTCCGGCAAGACCACCACCCTCGCCTCGATGGTCTCCTACCTCAACGAGACGCGCACCGACCACATTATCACGGTCGAGGACCCCATCGAGGTCGTCCAGCCCGCCAAGGGCTGCAACGTCACCCAGCGCGAGGTCGGCCCCCACACCAAGTCGTTCTTCACCGCGCTCAAGGGCGCCCTCCGCGAGGACCCCGACGTCATCGTCATCGGCGAGCTCCGCGACCTCGAGACCATCGAGATGGCCATCACCGCCTCCGAGACAGGGCACTTGGTCATCGGCACGATGCACACCAGCGACGCCGCCACCACCCTCAACCGCTTGCTCGACGTCTTCCCGCCCGCGCAGCAGACGCAGATCCGCGCCAGCGTGGCCGAGAGCCTCCGCGGTGTCGTCTGTCAGCGTCTTCTCCCTTCCACCGACGGCGGCCTGACGCTCGCCTGCGAGATCCTCATCAGCAACACCGCCATCCAGAACCTCATCCGCGAGGGCAAGTCCCAGGGCCTCCGCAACACGATGGAGACCGGCGTCCGCGAGGGCATGTGCCTCATGGACAATGTCGTTTACGCCCTCTGGCAGGAAAAGAAGGTCACCGCCGAGACCGCCCTCGCCAACATCACCAACCGCGTCCTCCGGGCGAAAATTTCCTGACCATGGCCGCCATCGACCAGCTCCTCCGCACCATGCTCGAGAAGGGCGGCTCCGACCTGCACCTCACCGTCGGGCTCCCGCCGAAGGCCCGCATCTCCGGCACGCTCCAGGCCATCGGCCCGGATCCCGTGGACGCCGGCACCATGGAACGGCTGCTCAAGGAGATCGTCCCGGAGCGCCGGTGGACGGATTTTCTCGACCGCAAGGACCTCGACCTCGCGCATGAGATTCCCGGCCTCGCGCGTTTCCGCGGCAACTTCCTCTACAACCACTGGGGCCAGGCCGCGGTCTTCCGCCAGATTCCCGCCAAGATCGTCGCCTTCGACGAGCTCAAGCTCCCCGAGGCGCTGAAGAAACTCTGCCATCTCACCGAGGGCCTCGTCGTCGTCACCGGCCCCACCGGCTCCGGCAAGTCGACGACGCTCGCGGCGATGATCGACTACATCAACACGAACTTCGCCCGGCACATCATCACCATCGAGGACCCGATCGAGTTCGTCCACCAGGCCAAGAAATCCACCATCGTCCACCGCGAGGTCGGCGAGCACACCGACTCGTTCGCCGCTGCGCTCAAGGGCGCCATGCGCCACGATCCCGACATCGTGCTCCTCGGGGAAATGCGCGAGATGGAGACCATCAAGCTCGCGCTGAGCTGCGCCTCGATGGGCATGCTCGTCTTCGGCACGCTGCACACCAACAACGCCCCGAAGACGATCGATCGCATCATCAACACTTTTCCCGCCGAGGAGCAGAACCAGGTGCGCGTCATGCTCTCGAGCTGTCTCGCGGGTGTCGTCGCCCAGCTCCTCTGCAAGCGCATCCCCAAGGGGCGCTGCGCTGTGCACGAGATCTTGCTCACGCACGAGGCGCTGCCCAACACCATCCGCAGCGGCCAGATCGCGAACATCCGCTCCCTCATCGAGGGCGGCGGCTCCGATGGCATGGTCACGATGGACAACAGCCTCATGGCCCGCGTGAAGGACAATACCATCGAGGCCAAGGAGGCCTACATGAAGGCCTCCAACAAGGCGCTCTTCCTGCCACTCCTGAAACCGGGCGACCTCGACGGCGGGCACTGAGGATTTCTCCAATCTTTTCTTAAACGCAAAGATGCGAAGGCGCTGAGTTCGGAACGAAGTCCCGACTCAGCGAGGGATTGGTTTTCTTCCGATCGAACTTTGCGCCTTCGCGACTTTGCGTTTAACCGTCTTGGATGCCCTCCGGCCCTACCTTTGTGCTCCGCCACGTCGCCCTCGTCTCGCGCAACCTGGCGCACCTGCTGCCGTTTTACCGCGACACGCTCGGGCTCGTCGCCCGCCAGCCCGACGCCCGCACGCTTACCCTGCGTTTCTCCCCGGAGTCCCCGGCCGTCATTACCTTCACGGAGGATCCCGCCGCCCTCGATCCCGCCGAACGCGTGGCCGGCCTCTTCCACATTGCCCTGCTTGTGCCCGGCCGGCCGGCGCTCGCCGCCGTCCTGGCCCGCCTGATCGAGCGCCGCCAGCCCATCGAGGGCCTGTCCGACCACGGCGTCAGTGAGGCCATCTACCTCGCCGACCCGGACGGCAACGGCCTTGAAATCTTCCGCGACCGGCCGCGCGCCGACTGGCCGATGGACGGCGAGCACGTGGCCATGGTCACCCGTGCACTCGATCACCAGGTCCTGCTCCGCGAGCGGCCGGTCCCGCCGCCCGCCGCCCCCCTCGTGCACGCCGCGCTCGGCCATGTGCACCTGCAGGTCAGCTCGCTCGCCGCGGCTCAGAAATTCTACACCGGCGACCTCGGCCTCGACGTCCGTCAGCTCAGCTACCCGGGCGCCGTGTTCCTCGCGGCCGACGGATACCATCACCACATCGCGCTGAATACCTGGGGAAATCCGTCGCGCCGCCCCGCGGGCCCGCTCACCGGCCTGACCGGCTTCACCGCCGCCACGACCCGCGTCAAGACCGCCCGCACCCTCGCCGATCCCGACGGGCTCGCCGTCACCCTCGAGCCGCTCGCCTGATCGGCAAAAGCGCCTGGCTGGTAGCAGCCAGCACCAGGAGGCTGGGACGCGTTATCCCTAACGCGCCGGTTGGGGCCAACCCCAGCGGATTAAGGATAGTCCGCCCCACCCTTCCATCGCCCATCACTCATCCGGTTTCCGCAAACCGGTTTCCGCAATAGGCACCGTCACGCCCCGCCCGCCGTGGACTGCGGCACGACCCCCGTGACCTTCCAGTCCTTTCCTTCCTTCACCAGCAGCCAGTTGTAGGCCTCGCTCGTGCCCGCGCCAAATACGCGGACCGGCACCACCGCCACCTGGCCATTATCGCTCGGCAATGCGAATTCGGCCCGGGTGTTTTTCCACACTACCGGATATTTTCGGGTAATGAGTGAAACAAACCGGGCCGGCGACACCACGGTCTGAAAGGGCGCCGCGGCGGCCGCGTAGGCTTTTTCCCAATTCTCCGCCCGGAAGGCTGCGAGCTGCGCCGTCACCGCGGCCACGAGCTGCTCGCGCACGGACGGCTTGCTCAGGCGCAGCCGGTCGCCGCCGGTTTCCTGGGCGCGGACGGGCGCCACACCGGTCAGCAGCATCAGCGCCACGAGCCATGATTTCATGGCGCCCAACGTGCACAGGGGTCGGGCCGGCGCAAGGGTGGGCGGGCACGGGGACGGGCCTGCCCACCTGCCGGCGAATGCAGGCGTTTCATCGCGCCGTTGACTTCAACCGCCCGCTCGGCGTGTTTGGCCGCCAGTCCGCCTTTACCCATGAGCAAGAAAATTCCCGTCGCCCTGCAGCTCTGGTCCGTCCGCGAGGACACCGCCCGTGATTTCGCCGCCACCGTCGGCGCCGTGGCCCGCATGGGCTACACCGGCGTGGAGATCGCCGGTTTCGGCAACACCGACGCCAAGGGCGCCAAGGCGGCGCTCGACGCGGCCGGCCTGAAGGTCGCCGGCATCCACGCCGGCATCGGCCAGCTCCGCTCCGACCTCAACCGCTGCGTGGACGAGGCCCTGCTCCTCGGCACGCGCCATGTCATCTGCCCTTACTGGCCGCACGAGCATTACCACTCCGGCGCCGCCTGCGCGCGCATCGGCGAGGAACTCGGCGCCATCGGCGCAACGTTCCACGCGCACGGCCTGCACTTCGCGTTTCACAACCACGCCTTCGAGCTGAAGGTCGTTGACGGCCGCCGCGCCTTCGACTGGATCCTCGACGCCGCCGCGCCGCGCGACCTGGGCTGCCAGGCCGACGTGTACTGGGTGCAGGTCGGCGGGAAGGATCCCGCCGAGTTCATCCGCGAGCAGGGCCGCCGCATCCGTACGATGCACCTCAAGGACGAGAAGGAACTCGGCACCGGCCCGGTCAATTTCGCCGGGGTGTTCGCCACCGTCGAGGCCATCGGCGCCGTCGAATGGTACGTGGTGGAGGTCGAGCAATACTCCCATGCACCGATGGAGTCCGTCCGCCTCTCGTTCGAGCAGCTGAGGAAGTGGGGCAAGGCGTGAGATAAATTGCGGAAAGCTGAATCCGGACAGTACCGAATTCCCCTGACGAGCGACGTTCCGGCCCGATCCGAGATTCGAGACGTGATCGGCTTCCGAGGAGGCAGGCCACAGGTCCGCGGTGATTTTCTCCATCCGGTTTCCGGCATCCGAAATCCGCAATCAAGCGCCCGCCGCCGGGCGCGCCAGCGCGTTGCGCACGGCGTTCGCCAGGTCCGACAGCCGGTAGGGCTTGGGCACGATGCCGCAGAATCCGTAGGCCCGGAAATTCGCCAGTACCGGGTCGCCCGAGTACCCGCTGGAAACAATGGCGCGCACCGCCGGGTCGAGCTTGAGCAGCTCCTGCATCGCCTCGCGCCCGCCCATGGCACCCGGCACGGTCAGGTCCATCATCACGACGTCATAGGGCTGGCCCGCGCGCTGCGCCGCCGCGAATTCCCCCAGCAGTTCCGCACCATCGGAGACGGCCTTGACCGTGAGTCCGAGCCGGCCCAGCAGGACTCCCGCCATCGCCCGGATCGGCTCCTCGTCGTCCATGAACAGGAGCCGGCCCGCCAGCGGCTCGAGGGGCGAGCGGCCGGCCGGCGGCGCCGCGGGAACCTCCCGGGCGGCGGGCAGCCAGAGGCGGAACGTCGTGCCCCGGCCAACCTCGGACTCGACCGCCACGTGACCCTGATGCTTGCGGACGATGGAATAGACCGTCGCCAGGCCCAGGCCGCTGCCCTGCTCCTTGGTGGTGAAATAAGGCTCGAAGATCCGGGTGAGGTGCTCAGGCGAAATGCCCGCCCCCGTGTCGCTGAGGACCAGCCCGACGTACCGGCCGGCCCGCAGCGGGGGCTGCTGGCCGTCGGCCAGTTCCTCGTTTCTCAGGACCACGCGCACCACGCCGCCGTGGCGCATGGCCTGCATCGCATTCATCACCAGGTTCTGCACCACCTGGCCGATCTGGCTGCGGTCGACATCCGCCGCCCAGAGTTCCTCCGTTATCTCGAATTCCGCCCGCACCGCGGTGCCGTGCAGGGCAAACTCCGCGGCCTCGCGCACCACCTCGGGCAGCCGCACGGCCATGCGGACCGGGTCCCCGCCCTTGGCAAACGTGAGGAGCTGCTGCGTGAGGTCGCGGGCCCGCAGCGCCCCGCGCTCCGCCTCCTTCAGCCAGCGGTCGGCCGTCGGGCTCTTGTCCGGGTCGAGCTGCGCCAGCGTCACGTTGCCCATGATCACGGCCAGGATGTTGTTGAAGTCGTGCGCGATGCCGCCCGCCAGGATGCCCACCGACTCGAGCTTCGAGGCCCGCTCCAGCTCCGCCTCGAGCCGCGAGCGGTCCGTCACGTCGCGCAACACCAGCACCGCCCCGATCCCCTGCCCGGCCTCGTCGCGCATCGGGGCGCAACAGCCCTCCACCATCCCGCGCCCGCCCTGCCGGCGCAGCAGCAGGGTTTGCGGCGGCAAGTCCAGCACCCGGCCCGCGGCCAGGGCGGCGGTCACCGGGGGAGTGACGATGGCTCCCGTCCGCGCGTGGCGCAGCGCGCATACCTCACTGATGGGCAGGCCGGCGGCCGCGGCCGCCGTCCAGCCGGTGATGGTCGTTGCCGCCTGGTTGATGAAGAGGACGGTGCCCTGCGGGTCGGTCGTGACCACGCCCTCCGCCATGGCGCGGAAGGTCACGGCCAGGCGCTCGCGCTCCGCGGCCAGCGCCCCTTCCGCCGCCTTGGTCTGGGTGAGGTCGAGCAGTACCAAGGGCGTGCGTTCGTAGTGCGGCCGCCCGTCCACCATGGGAATCCACCAGTGGCTGTGCACGTGGTGCGGGACGGCATCCAGCGCAACCAGGGTCATTTCGCTCTCGGATTCGTTCCGGCCGCTCCACGCCGCCAGGAACGACTGGCGGCGCGCGGTCCAGCCCGAGGGCGGGATGATCCGGCCGAGATTGGCCACGAGTGCCTCCAGCGTGCCCGCGGCCACCAGCCGGAGCGCGGCCGCATTGGCCCCGATGATGGGCAGCCGGGCCAGGGCGGCGGCCATCTCCTCCTCATGGTCGCCGGCCCAGGCGGCCAGGTCCGTCACCCCCGCGGCCCGCAGCCCGTCCATCCACGTGATGGTGGCACGGTAGTCATATTCCACGATGCCGATCGGCGAATTCTCAAACAGCAGCCGGTAGCGCGATTCGCTCTCGTGCAGCGCCGCCTGCGCCCGCTCGCGCTCGGTCAGGTCCTTGGCGATGCCCAGCACCTGCTCGCGCCCCTGGGCGGAGAAGACCAGCGTGGTCATCTCCACCCGCAGCCGCCGGCCATCCTTGCAGCGGTGGGTGAAGATCCCCGGCAGATTCGGGCCCGGCTGCATCGCCCGCACCGCGTTCTTCAGGTACTCCCATTCGTTTTCCGGCCGGATGTCCGGCAGCGTCATGCGCGTGAACTCCTCCCGGTTATAGCCATACAGCGCGACCGCCGCGTCATTGACCGCGAGAAACCGCAGGGTCTCGCGGTCGTAGATCCACATGGGATAGGGATTCGCCAGGAACAGCCCGCGGTAGCGTTCCTCGCTCTCGCGCAGCGCGACCTCCGCCAGCTTGCGGGCGGTGATGTCAGTGACAAAGCCCTGAACCGCAACCAGCCGGCCGGCGGCGTCGCGCACCGCGCGCACGTTCTCGGAAATCCACCGCGTGGTGCCGTCGGGCCGGCGGATCTCCGACTCGAAGTCCGTGAGGATCTCCCGCGACCCGAGTTCGGCGAGAAATTCGTCCCGGCGGCCGGGACGCACATAGATGCTGGAGGTCTGGGCGGCGGACACGCGCAGCAGCTCCGCCACGCTGCCGTAGCCGAGGATGCGCGTCATCGCCGGGTTGGCGGTGCGAAACCCGCCTTCCACCGGGTTCTCATAGATGCCCTCCACCGCATTCTCGAACAGGAACCGGTGCAGGTCATCCTGCGCGCTCCGGCGGACACTCACCCGGCGGAGCCACCAGCCCAGCCCCGCCGCCAGCAGGACCGCCACGCCGGCCGCCCACCAGCCCGGAACCGGCTGACCCACGGCGAGGACCGGCCACCGGGCGTCAGTCAAAAACATGGGGGCGGGCGTCATACCGATTGGGCGGAAGTCGCGCCAATATCCGGGCGGCGTCCGTTTTGTCGAGGGGCAAAGCCCGGCCGCGGCTTGACTTTGCGCCCCGGGGCGCCGCCTTGGGTCGGCATCATGCCGCCGCTCATCCGTCCCGCCGCCCCTGCCGACGTTCCGCTGCTCCTCACGCTGATCCGGGGCCTGGCCACCTATGAAAAGCTGCTCCACGAGGTGGAGGCCACCGAGGAGCGGCTCACCGCCACGCTCTTCGGCCCGCGGCCCGCGGCCGAGTGCGTGCTAGCCTTCACCGCCGGCGGCGCGCCGGCCGGCGGCGCGGTGTTCTTCACCAACTACTCGACATTCCTGGCCAAGCCGGGCCTCTACCTGGAGGATCTTTTCGTGCTGCCGGAATTCCGCGGCCAGGGCATCGGCAAGGCGCTGCTGCTCCACCTCGCCCGCCTCGCCCACCAGCGCGGCTGCGGCCGCATGGAATGGACCGTGCTCGACTGGAACCAGCCGGCCATCGACTTCTACGAGTCGCTCGGGGCGGTGCGCCAGACCGACTGGACGATCTGCCGCCTCAGCGGCGCGGCGCTGGCCCGGCATGCCTGAATCCTCCCCTGCGATTCGTGCGGGGAGGGATTGCAGTATGTCCGGCGACTGACCTAGCATCCTGCCGCATGACCCCCGTCCCCCCGCCCAATGCCGCCATTGCCGAGCTGAGCGCTTCGCTCGGCGAGGATTCGGCGCGCGAGCTGGTGGAGATGTTCCTGGGCAATTTTCCCACGGTGCTGGCCGAGCTTAACTCCGGCGACCGCGAGCAGCGCCGTCGGGCCGCCCACAGCCTGAAAAGCAGCTCGCACATCGTGGGCGCGGAGCGGCTTTCCGGCCGCATGGCGGAGTTGGAGGCGCGGCTGACCCTGCCCAGCGGCGCGGTCACCCATGAGGACGTGACCGGCACCATCGAGGAATTCGAGCGGATCGCCATCGCCCTGCGGGCCTACGCGCGCCAGGGCGCCTAGCTTTTCACCAGCCCGGCCTGGACACACCAGCGCACAAGGCTCGCCACTTCGCGCACGCCGACCTTTTCCATGATGTTCGCCCGGTGCTTCTCCACCGTGCGGACGCTCAGGTTCAGGCGGGAGGCGATTTCCTTGGAGGAAAAACCCTCGCTCACCAGCAGCACGACCTCGATCTCGCGCCCGGAGAGCACCGAAACGGCCTCGACCGAGGGCGCCGGCGCCGGCGGCTTCGTGGACGGCGGCGTGTGGGGCAGGTTGCCCGCCGCGATCGCATCGGCCGTGACGATTTTGGGCGCCACGTTGGTCGCAAAAAACATCCCGCCGCTCATCACCGCCTCGATCGCCTGCATGACATAACTGAGCGGCTCGGCCTTGTCCACGAAGCCATGCACGCCCTGCGCGATCAGCCGCGCGGGCAATTCGCCGTCCGGATGCCCGGTCAGCACGAGGATGCGCGTCGCCGGCAGCTTCGCGCGCACCTCGCGCACAATGTCCAGGCCGTGCATGCCGGGCAGGAACAGATCGAGTAGCAGGAGCGCCGGCCGTTCCTTCAGGCAAAAATCCAGGCCCACCTTGCCGTCGGCGAACTCACCCGCCACCACCAAGCCGCGCATCCGGCTCAGGGCCATGCTGAGCATATGGCGAAAGACGGCTTCGTCCTCGATGATGACTGCGCGGGTGGCCACGAGGATATAACACAATCCCCGCACGAGGGGGTTTCAAGACTATAGGTAAATTGTCCCGTATCCGGCCGCCGCCGCCACGGTTCCAATGCCCGCGGCGCATCCGGCCGCCGGCGGGGAAATCGCCGCAGCGGCGCCCAAACTATCGGCCCGCCCGGGCGCAATCGTGCAGGAAGCGCCGCAGCGCGCGGAAATCCTCCGGCAAAAATACGTCGTAATGTTCCGCCAGTTCGGTGGCGCTCTCCGGCCGCCAGACCCGGGCCAGATACCGGCGGTGCTGCTCCGGCGTGAGCGCCACCCAGTGCGGGCAGTCCACGCAATGCGCTCCGCTCACGCGGCCGCGCGTGCGCGCCAGTTCCTGCCGGCGGCAGGCCCCGTCGGGAGCGGCTTCCCGGAACGAGTCCCGGCAGGTCTTGAACTCCGGATAGAAACACGCCTTCACCAGCTGCCGGACCGGCGCCGCCAGCGAGCCCCGCCCTGGCGCCGGCACTCCGCCGAGCACGCGCTCCACCAGCGGCGTGACTTCCGTATCCGACATTTCCCCCGGCTCGCCGCGCTCCGCCGGCGCCAGCGGCCGCGGCAAACCGCGTTCGGTCACCAACGCCCAGAGGCGCGCGGCCGTTTCCATCCGCTCGGCCGGCGCCGGCACCGGCGCCGAATTCTGCCGGCAATAACGGTCCAGGATCGCGCCCACGAGCCCGGCAAAGGTATTTCCCGCCATGTCCATGGATGGAACACAAACAAAGGCTCCACCGGGCGCAAATTTTCCCGCGCACCTGATCCCGGGCGATGCCCCTGACGGTTGGCCACCGAGCCCGCGCCTCCCCGGCCTTCCAGCATCGCTACCCCGTTTGTCACCTATTGGGTCGCAAACGGATTGAGCTGGCACGGATGGACACGGCGCCCGGTCTCGGTGGGGCGGCCGGATCGCATCCCTCCGGTTCCGGCACCGGTCATCCCAAATTCCGGGATTTCCAGCCGCCGGCCCGACCGTCACTGTGTGCACCCTGTGACCGGCCCCGCCACCTCCTCCCGCACCGCGCTCCTCCTCGCGTTTGCCGCGATCTACCTGATCTGGGGCAGCACGTACCTCGCGATACGCGTGGCGGTGGAGACCCTTCCGCCGTTCACGATGGCCGGGGCGCGCTTCGTGGTAGCCGGGCTGCTGCTCTACGGCTGGCTGGCGGGGCTGGGCCGCGCCCGGGCGACGTCCCGCCAATGGCTCGAGAATGCCGTCATCGGCGCGCTGCTTCTCGCCGGCGGCAACGGTCTCGTGGTCTGGGCTGAGCAGAAGATTCCCTCGGGCCTGACCACGCTCCTCCTTGCCATCAACCCGCTTTTCATGGTGCTGCTGGACGCGGCACTGCCGCAGGGGATCCGCCCGACCTGGCCCACCTTCCTCGGTCTCGCAATGGGCATTGGCGGCCTCGTGCTGCTCCTGGGCGGCGGCGTGCCGGGCGGCGGTTCGATCGACCCCTGGCGCTGCGTCGGCTTGCTCGCGTCCTGCGTCGCGTGGACCACCGGCTCCCTCTATTCGCGCCACCTCCCGAATCCCGCCGAGCCGATGACCGCGGCAACCCTGCAGATGCTCCTCGGCGGCGCCCTCATGCTGCTCATCGGCCTCGGCCGCGGCGAACTCGCCGGGTTCGATCCCGGCCTCCTGACGCATCGGTCGGTCGCCGCCTGGGGCTACCTCGTGGTCGCCGGCTCCCTCATCGCCTTCCCGGCTTACATCTACCTGATGAAGCATAGCACGCCGGCCCGGGTCTCCACCTATTCATACGTCAATCCCATGGTCGCCGTCTTCCTCGGCTGGCTCATCCTCGGCGAATCCGTCACGCGGCGCACGCTGGCCGCCTCGGCGGTCATCGTCACGGCGGTCGCCCTCATCACCACCCAGCGCGGCCGGGCCGCGCCGAAAAAATCCTGACATGAAATCTTCCATTGCACTCGTGGGCGATTTTTCGCCCGACGTGGTCGCGCATCGCGCGATCCCGCGGGCGCTTGAACTCGCCGGCGCCGCCGAGCAGCGGGAGGTGGCCTGGTCCTGGGTGCACACAACCTCGATCCGGGAGGCGGCCCGCGACCTCGCCGGCTACACCGCCTTCTGGGTCGTGCCCGCCAGTCCCTATGCGAATCCCGCCGGCGCGCTCGCGGCCCTCCGCTGGGCGCGCGAAACCCGGCGTCCGCTGCTCGGTTCATGCGGTGGATTCCAGCACCTGCTGATCGAGTTCGCCCGCACGTGCGCGGGGCTCAGCGAGGCGGACACCGCCGAGACGAACCCCGGCGGAGGCGAACTCGTCGTGGCGCCGCTGGCCTGCTCGCTCCTGGGGCGGACGGGCGCCGTGCGCTTCGCGCCCGGCAGCCGGCTGCGGGAGATTTACGGCCGGGAAACAGCCACCGAAGGCTACAATTGCAGCTATGGCGTGAACCCCGCCTATCGGACCGCCCTTGAGGCCGCGGGCCTGCGCTTCACCGCCTTTGACGAAACCGGGCAGATCCGCGCCGCCGAGTTGCCGGTGGGCGTTCATCCGCTCTTCATCGGCACGCTCTTCCAGTCCGAGCGCGCCGCGCTGCGCGGCGAAATCCCGCCCCTCGCCCGGGCCCTGGTCCGCGCGGCCGCCACTCTCCCATGAACCCGATCCAAATCGCCCTCGCCCAATCTGACACCGACATCGCCCGTTGTTTTCCCGTCATGGCCCAGCTGCGGCCGCATCTGGCGGAGGACGGGTTTGTCGCCCGCGTCCGCCGCATGCAGGCGGAAGGTTTCCACCTCGCCGCCGTCACCGAGGACGGCACGGTGCGCGCCGTCGCCGGCTACCGGTATCATGAAAAGCTTTTTTCGGGCCGCACCCTCTACGTGGATGACCTCGTGAGCGACACGAACCACCGCTCGCGCGGCCACGGGGCCAGGCTGCTCGACTGGCTCGCCGGCCAGGCCCGCGAACACCAGTGCGACGTGCTCGAGCTGGACTCCGGCGTGCAGCGTTTCGACGCCCACCGGTTTTACTTCCGCGAGCGGATGAAGATATCCGCCTACCACTTCATCCGGCCGCTCGGGGAGTGAGCCAGGACTTCAGCGTCGCGGCGTCGCGCAGGAAACACTCGGGCGCGTCGCGCTCGACAAATTCCAGCATCGCATAGCGGTCGCCGGCGGCCCCGGCGGCGATGGCGAGGAACTCCCGCCAGCGCGCCGCGCCATCGGCCAGCGGCAGGCGCACGGTGGACGCCGGCTGCCAGTGGTAGACGTGCAGGTGCGTCACCACCGGCAGCAGCGAGCGCAGGTCCTGCACGCAGCCGGCCGTGTCGCGTTCCAACGGCGGCTGCCAGTAGCTGAAAAGATTCGGGTGGCCGACCTCACCCAGGAGCCAGCGGGCGGACTCCGCCGTGTCCGTCAGCGTGCCGTTGTGAAACTCCAGGGAAATACTCACCCGCGCCGCGGCTGCCAGGGCGGCGCTCCGGCGCAAATCGCCCACGACCCGGGTCCGCTGTTCCGGGCTGGCCGAGGCGGATCCGGCGGATCCCGCCCAGACCCGCACCGTCGGCGCGCCGAGCTCGATGGCGCTGTCCAGCACCTGTCCGAACGGCAGACCCGCGGCCTCGCTCTGGCCGGCGCGATAATAGCTGCCATAGGCCGCGACGGACAGCCCCGCTTCCAGGGTGAGTTCGCGCACTTCCCGCGCCCGGACGATGTTGCCATGCGGCACATGAATGTCGCCGCCCCACTCGATTCCCCGCAGGCCGGCCTGGCGCACGAGGGCGGTGATCTGCGCCGGCGACAGCGCACGAAAGGTGATCGAGACCAGTCCCGGGTGAATCATGATCCCAGCTTGCCGTGCCCGCACCGCAGGGTGAAGCGCGAAGACGCGCAGGAAGTCCCAGCCAGTTCAAGGCGCTGGTGGCCGCATGGCGGTGCAAGCATGGACCGGTGGAACCTCCCTTCTGCGCCTCCTCCCGGGCCAGCCTCAGCGAAACCACGAGCCGCTCCGGCGCTGAAACAGAACGGCTCCGCCCGTCACCCACGGCAACATTGCGCGCCCGGCCGGTAGCCGGCAGGCTGCGGGCATGCAAAATACCCCGTCAACCCCGCCGGCGGCGCGCCTGCTTTCGCCCCGCCGGAAAACCACCCAGGCCCGGTCCGTGCGCGAGCTCGCCCGCGAGCAGCTCGCCCACTTCCACCTCGACCCGGACTCGCCCACCGGGGCGCCGCTGCTGCAGCTCGCCGAGAAGCTTTACGGCGCACACGGCGACCTGACCGCGCTTTGGGACGCCACCACGCGCGAGCTGCCCCGCCTGCCGCGCAGCGACCGGGTCGCGCTCTTCAACGCGAAAAAATTCATCGCCTTCCAGCTGGCGAAACTGCTCGACACGCTGCAGAACCCCACGCGCGCCGTGCATCAGGGGCTCGGCCACTCGATGGCCACGTCGCTGGCGAAGGGGCCCTACCCGACCTTCGACAACGTCGCCGCCATCTTTTCCGCCAACCCCGTCATCACCCGCACCGCCACGTACATCTTTGCGTGCACCGAGTGGATTGACGATGCCTTCCAGGGGCGCGAGTTCCTGCACGAGATCTACTCGCGCCTGCTCAACCCGACGTCGATCTCGCTGGCCAACCACATCGTCGACATCGAGGCGGGAGCGATGTCGGGCGAGTACCTCGCGTGGAACTTCAACTCCGGCATGGCGGCAATCGACGGCACCCTCTCGCACCTCGTCGGCTACGAGGACGTCGTCCTCGCTTCGCGCAACGTCTACGGCGGCACCTACCAGCTGCTGCACGACTGGTTCGCCAAGAAGTCCAACCTCAACGTCGGCGTGGAGTTCTTCGACGGCGCCACCGCCGGCGACTTCGCCCTCGCCCTTGCCGCCGCGAAGGCCAAGTACGCCGACCGCCTGGCGGCGGGGCGCCGGATCTACGTCTTCCTCGAGAGCCCGTGCAACCCCCACGGCGTCTTCCTCGACGTGCCGGGGATCTGCCGCGCCGCGCACACCGCGGGGCTCACGGTGATGCTCGACGCCACGGTCGGCACGCCCTTCCTCGTGCGCCCGCTGCAGCAGGCCGAGCCGGCCGCGCGTCCCGACTACGTCATCCACAGCTACACCAAGGACCTGGTCGGCAACGGCAACACCACCGCCGGGGTGGTGATCGGCCGCAACGCGGACATGTTCATGCCCAAGGGCGAGCCGGGCTGGGACCGCACACTATTCTGGAACGTGTACTACGTGAAGGGCGCATTTCTAGACGCCGACAAAGCCTACGAGGTGCTCTCGGGCATGAAGACGCTGGAGATGCGGATGCTGAAGAAGTGCATCAACACCCTGATCCTTGCGCGCTGGCTGGCGGCGCATCCTCTCATTCACGTCAGTGGTCCGGCCAATCCCCGCGATCCCAACCACGCGATCGGGGCGGGCCTCTCGTACCTCGGGCTTCCGGCGCCGCTGTTCACGATCCACTTCGACCAAGCCGGGATCCACCGCCTGACCTTCGAGCGGTTCTTCGACAGTCTTTCGCCGATGTTCGGCCACATGGTGTCCCTCGGGCAGAGCAACACCGTGATCCTGTGCCCCGCCCTGACCTCGCACAGTGAGCTCGGCCCGGAGGCGCTCCGTGCGGCCGGAATCTCGCCCACGACGATCCGGCTCTCCGTCGGCGACGAGGAGCCGCGGGAGCTCATCGCCGGTTTCCTCGCCACGGCGCGGCTGGCGCTGGATCCGGCCATACCCGGCTTCAGCGCGCAGTTTCCACAGGGCGCGGACGTTGACTCTCTCTGCGACGAGATCTACCTCGACGTGCACCGTCGCCACGCCCTCGCCCGCCCCCGCTTTGCCGCCTGCGCCGAGTAGCCCGGCAGGGCAACTCGGCTGAGTTGCCAAGGCCTGCACCAAAGACCCGGTACCGGAGCGAATCCCGGCCAAGGGGCCTGGGATCCTTTCGTGCGGTTCGGCCTTTTCGCGGCGACTTGTCCGGTTAGGCCCCGACCGCAAGGACCACCTTGAAAAACAGCAGGATGCCGCCGACCAGCGCGCAGCAGCCGAGGAAACCCAGCACATCCACTTGGTCCCACTTGGTGAACTCCCAGTTGGTTTTCGGGAAGAGCTTGCGGTCGTCGTAACGCGAGGGATCCGCGTAGCTTTGCTGCACCGCCACCGCATCCTCTTCCAGGGTCGGCGACACCGGCGTCTTCAGCCGCACGTAGAATCGCGCCACCCGGACCGGATCCGTCGGCGCCGTGAGGAGGCTGACCACGATCAGGATCAGCACCGGCAGCACGGCATCCACCAGGTAGCGCGTCGTCATCAGCCCGGCGGGCGTGAAGGCCGTGACGTCCGTTCCCAGCAGGGAAAGCACGTACACCTCCACCCGGAACAGTCCCACCCCGGTCCGGGGCGAGCTCAAGTCATGGGGATCGGTGTGCACCACCCCTTCCTCAAAATACACCGACACCGGCTCGACGACCTGGACCCGGGTGACCGTCTCGCCGACGGCCCCGGCCTGGCCGGCGGCCACATCGGCGGCGGTCGCCCGGCCCGTGTGGGTGACCGTCTGCTCCCGCGTCATCGCGGTCAGCGCCGCCGACCGGGCCAGGACGGGAATGGCGGGCACGACCCAGGGAATGACCGCCACGAACAGCAGCGTCGCCACCACCTGCACACGCACCGCGGTCTCGGTCAGCCGGCGCCAGAGAAAAATCAGCGTGATGGGCACGCCCCACACCACGAGCAGCACGATGGCGAACTTCAGCAGTGCCACGACGCTGTTGAGGTAGAGGGCGATGCCCATGCCCAGCGCCAGCATCACCGGCACGGTCAGGCGGGCGATCACCATGTAATGCCGCTCGGACTTCCCGGGAAACAGCGGCTCGTACAGGTTCTTCACCACCAGCCCGGCCAGCACGACGGAGCCGGCGCCAAGCAGCGCCAGTTTGCCGCCGAGGATGCCGACGATCATCAGGCCGATAAGGCCGACCGGCAGCAGCGCGCGGGTCAGCAGGCCCCAGGTCTGATCGGGATCCGACAGGTTGGGTCCGAACAGGGCGATCGCGATCAGGCCGCAGAAGCACCAGGCAATGGTGACGAACCGCTTGCTGAAACCGCCCGTGACCGCGCCGATGCGCGCCGCGTACTCGCTCTTGGCCGATCCGGCGATGGTCATGCTCGCCTGTGAGCCGACGATGCCGACGAGCTGGACCAGCAGGAGCGCCGCGATGGAATACCACGTGTACTCGCTGGCGTTGCCGCCGCCGAACACGTTGAACATCACCTCAGGTACCTTGGCATGCAGCCCCGCCACCCCGCCGATCCGGGCGAGGCCGAACGGGATCAGCACCAGCGAAATCAGGATCACCAGCACGGCCTGCACCGCGTCCACGACCGCCGAGGCCTTGAGCCCGCCCAGCATCACGAACACCGCCACCAGCACGGAGGACGCGAGATAGAACGGCACGGGCGAAAGGTACGACACGTAGGGCTGCAGCTCGCCGCGGTCATAGAAACCCTTGAGCACCTCGTAGCGCGCGGCCTTCGCCGGGGACAGCGACGCGGCCAGGCGCTCCTGGCGCAGCGCGGAGAACTCCTGGAAGTTGCCCACCTGCTCCCGGTCCGCAGCGGTGTAGGCCGACGGCGGCTTGACCATCATGGGCTGGAGGGTTTTCAGCGCGACGACGTTGCCGCCGGCAATGCCGACCACGGCCATCAGGATGGTGCTCACCGCATAGAGCGTGGCGAGAAACCGCCGGCCAAACCGGTCCTGAAACAGGTCCGCCATCGTCGTCAGCCGGACCCGGCGGAACCAGACGTTGGTGAACCAGTAATACGGCGTCAGGAACAGCGTGATCAGCGCCAGCCAGGCCCCGCCCGCGCCCTGCCGGTAGACCGAGCTCGCCGTGGTCGTGGCCTGCCCGGGGTCGGTCATGTTGCCGAAGCTGAGGAAGAACTGGAACCACTTGCCCAGCGAGCGGCCGCCGAGGAAAAAATCGTTCTCTCCCTTGACGTTGCCGGAATGGACCTTGCCGATGACCAGCACGGCGAGCACGTAGGCGATCAAAATGAGCGAATCGATCCAGTGCAGGCCGAACAAAGTCATGGGGTCAGGAAGAGCCGAGGGGTGGGAGGTGTTTCCCGGGAAGGGGCCATTACGCAGATCCGTTTTGCGTCAAGCAAGCCCCTGCTGTGTCAAAAACCGCGGCGCCATCAGCCCCCGAGGTCGTTGTCCTTGGTTTCCGGCAGCCACAGCAGGCCCACGACAAAGGACATCGCAGCCACGCCGATCGGGTACCACAGGCCCGCATAGATGTCGCCCGTGAAGACCACAATGCTCGCAGCGATCAGCGGCAGGAATCCGCCGAACCAGCCGTTGCCGATGTGGTACGGCAGTGACATCGAGGTGTAGCGGATCCGGGTGGGAAACAACTCCACCAGGAACGCCGCGATCGGCCCGTAGACCATCGCGACATACACCATCAGCAGCGTGAGCAGCGCGATCACCGTCACCCGGTCGATCCGGGCCGGATCAGCGGCCTTCGGGTAGTCCGCGGGGGCGAGCGCGGCCTCGTAGGCCTTCGCGTCGAACCCCTTCACCTCCGTCCCGCCGACGGTCAGCCTCAGCCCCGCGGCCGCGGAGGCCGGCGCCAGCGTGAAGGGAATGCCGCGGCCGTTGAGATAGTTCCTCGCCTGCCCAGTTTCCGAGGCCGCCAGCCTGAGGCCCACGATTTTCCCGGCGGCGTCTTGCACGGCCTTGAGCGTCAGCTCAACCCGGCCATGATACTCACCGGTATGCAGGACGACCGGGGACCGGGCCATGGCCTCGGCCAGCGCGGGATTGGCCGCGCGCGTGAGCGCGTGGAAAACCGGCTGGTAGGTCAGCACGGCCAGCAGGCAGCCCGCGAGCATGATGAACTTGCGGCCGATGCGGTCGGACAGCCAGCCGAACAGGATCAGGAGCGGCGCGCCGAGGATCAGGGCCGCCGCGATCAGCAGGTAGGTGTTCTCGTAGTCGAGCTTCAGCGTCGTGCTGAGGAAATACAGCGCATAGAACTGGCCGGCGTACCAGACCACGCCCTGGCCCGCCGTCGCGCCGAACAGCGCCTTCAGCACCAGCTGCGCATTGCCCCAGCGGGCGAAGCTCTCGGTCAGCGGCGCCTTCGAGGCCCGGCCCTGCGCCTTCATCTCCGCAAATACCGGGGATTCCTCCAGCTTCAGCCGGATGTAGATGGAGACGGCCAGCAGCAGCACCGATACCAGGAACGGCGCGCGCCAGCCCCAGGCGGCGAAGCTCTCCGGCGTCATCAGGTGGCGCGTGAGATAGATCACCGCGAGCGAGAGGAAAAAACCGAGGGTGGCCGTGAGCTGGATCCAGCTCGTGAACAACCCGCGCCGGCCGGGCGGCGCATGCTCCGCGACGTAGGTGGCCGCGCCGCCATATTCGCCGCCAAGCGCGAGGCCCTGCGCGATCCGGAGCACGACCAGGCACACCGGCGCCCAGAAGCCGATCGTGGCGTACGTGGGCAGCACGCCGACGAGCGCCGTCGCGAGGCCCATCACGACGATGGTGACCAGGAAGGTGTACTTCCGCCCGATCAGGTCGCCGATCCGGCCGAACACCAGCGCCCCGAACGGGCGCACGGAAAAGCCCACCCCGAACAGCGCGAGGCTGGAGAGAAAGCCCGCGGTCTCGTTGCCCGGCGGAAAGAACAGCCGGCCGAAGAAGGCCGCGAGCGTGCCGTAGATGTAGAAGTCGTACCACTCGAAGACCGTGCCCAGCGAGGAGGCGAAGACGACGAGCCGGTGTTTCTGGTCCAGCGAGGCGGGGCGAGCGGGGTGACTCATGGGGTGCCCTACCCCAGTGGGTTAGTCGGCCCGGCGCAAGCTGGCGCTTGCCCGGGGTGTAAACGCGGCGCCCTCAGCGCGTTTCAGGAGCACAACGCGGCGGAGGCGCCGCGTCTCCAGTTCAAAGCCCGCTTAGCGCGCGGCCGGAAACGGACCGCCCGTCTCCTGCTTCAGGCTGCGCGTCATCAGGGCGCGGATCGCCCCGGCCGGGGCCTTGTTCTCGAAAAGGATCCCGTGCATCTCGCGGAGGATCGGTGCATCGATCTGCTTTTCGAGGCAAAGCCCGTGGAAGGATTGCGCGGTCTTGTAGCCCTCGACGACCGTCTTCCGGTTCGCCATCAGCGCGGCCACGCTTTTGCCGCTGCCCACCTCGAAGCCGAACTCGCGGTTCCGGCTCCAGGCGCCGTGGCAGGTCGCCACCAGGTCGCCGAATCCGCTGAGGCCGTAAAAGGTCTCCGGCCGGGCCCCGAGCGCCACGCCGACGCGCACCATCTCGGCCAGGGCGCGGGTGAGCAGCGCGGCCCGGGAGTTGTCGCCGAGCCTCAAGCCGTCGCAGCAGCCGGCGGCGATGGCGTAGATATTCTTCAGGCTGCCGCCGAACTCCACCCCCGGCAGATCGTCACTCGTATACACCCGCAGGGTCGCACCGCTCAGCGCCGCCTGCAGTTCCTGCACGGCGGCACTGGCCGGCGCCACGGCCAGCACCATCGCCGCGGGCAGCCCGCGCGCGACTTCCGCGGCGTTGGTCGGCCCGGTGAGCGAGCCCGCGTGGCCGCCGGGCAGCATCTCCGCGATCACCTGCGAGGGCCGCAGGTGCGTGCCCAGTTCCAGGCCCTTGGCCAGGCTGATCACGAGCGGCGGACGCGTCCGGGTCAGGTGCTCCCGCAGGCGGGCCGAGGTTTCCCGCAACGCCTGCGCCGGACAGGCCAGCAGCACCACTTCCGTTTCGGCCAGCGCCGGGGTCAGGTCGTGATCAATGCGAAGGGCGGGCGGCAGCGCGATGCCGGGCAGATAATCCGCGTTCTCCCGCGCGGCCGCCAGCGCCTGGGCCTGCTCGGCCCGGCGCGGCACCAGCGTGACTTCCTGGCCGGCCCGCGCCAGGTGGATGGCAAAGGCCGTGCCCCAGGCGCCGGCGCCGATGACGGTGAATTTCATGGCGGCAAGGATCAGTCGGCCTGCGGACGCAGCAGGCAGGTGCCAAGGTGCGGGCGCGCCGCACTGGCGGCGAGATCGTGGTAGGTCACTGCACCCTTGACGAAATAGTGGCAGACCATTGCGCGTCGGGAACGCCGGACATCCCGCCGCGGCGCCCCGCCGTGGATCAGGTTGGCGTGCCAGAGGAACACGTCGCCCTTCCGAGCGTGAAAGTAAGCGGGCGCACAACCCTGCCGCTCAAGCATCCGCTGGATGAAGGGCTCGTATTTCTCCGCGTAGGCCACGTAGCCGGCTGACGCGAATTCGCCCGGTTCAATGCCCACCTCCCGGCTGAAGACATAGGGCAGGCGGTGACTGCCCGGGTAATAGGCCAGCGGGCCGCTGTCGGGGTGGATATCCTCAAACGCGACCCAGGCCGCGGTCAGATAACCCAGCGGATAGGTCGTCATGTGGATCGAGTCGGAATGGGCCGCCTGCTGGGTGCCCTTGTGCGAGGCGATGGACTGGAAGGGCGCGGGTTCGCGGTCCATCAGCAGGCGCACCAAGCGGAGGATTTCGGGATGCCGCAGGACGGGACACAGTTCGGGGACCTTCAGATGCGGATCCAGGTAACGCCCGGGCCACGGATCGTCGGCCGAGATCTTGTCGGCCGGCAGCGTGATCGCGCCGGTGCGAACCGCCCGTTCATAGCCGGCCCAGCCTTCGTCGAGCAGGTGTTCGGCCACCGCGCCGGGTAGCAGGAGGTAGCCGTCACGGACCCATTGACGGCATAGCCCGGCGTCAGCCACGGTGATTTCGCCGCGGCGCAATCTGTCCTCCACCAACTCCGCCCACTCCGGCCGGTCGAGCCAGGGATGCGGCCCGGCATAGGGAAAATGCTCCGCACGATACGCCGGCAGCGCTGTTTCGTCGACCGGTTGCTCGCCGAAAAAGGGCTCGGTCCGTTCCGGCTGGCGGCCCAGCCGGCCCTCGGCATGGCCGAATTTCTCAAAATGGTCGCGGCCCGAGGCGAACTGGCCGGCGGCGATGCCCGCGCGCACATCGGGATTCATCGCGAGGTACTCCCGCTCGCTGAACCGCCGGCCGAGGACGGTTTCCACCCCGTCCTCGTTCGCAGCGGATGAAAGGGGCGGCGACGCTCGTACCATGGTCCGGAAGGTTGGCCGCCGCGGCAGAGGGGTCAATGGGGACCTTTGATTGCGGATACCGGAAACCGGATAGCCGGACCGCGGCTTCACGGACTGACCGTCACCGGCCCGAAAATTTCGCTGTACCCGTCACTGTGCGTCGGGCGGCGGAACTTGCTGGGCGGTGCGGAGGCTCCCCAATCCGGTATCCGCAATCCGCAATTCAAGGCGCGTTAGCGCAAAAACGCCGGGATTTTTTCGCCGGCGATCATTTGCTCAAAAGTTTCGCGGGCATTGATGAGCTCGAAGGCGCTGCCGTTCACCAGCACTTCCGCGGGCAGGCCGCGGGTGTTGTAGCGGCTGGCCATCACTCGGCCGTAGGCTCCGGCGCTCATGAAGGCCACCAGTTCTCCTTCGCCGACGTCCTGGATCTGGCGGTCCTTCGCGAAGCAGTCGCCGCTTTCGCAGACCGGGCCGACGATGTCGGCCACGAGGGCGCGCCGCGAGCTGTCCCGGTGCACGGGCACGATCTCGTGGTAGGAATCGTACATGGCCGGGCGCACGAGGTCGTTCATCGCGGCATCCACGATCAGGAAGTTTTTGCCGGCGCCGCGCTTCAGGTGCTCGACGCGCGCCAGCAGCACGCCGGCATTGCCCACCATGAAGCGCCCGTGCTCGAGCAGGATCTTCAGCCCAAGCGGCGCCAGCAGCGGCGTGAGCGCCACACCGTAGGCCTCGGGGGTGAGCGGGCGCTGGTCCGCGGGCAGCGCGTCCCACCACGCGGCCTGGCCGCTGGCCAGCGCGTCGCGGTAAACAATGCCCAGGCCGCCGCCGATGGAGAAGTACTCGATCCCGTGGTTCGCCTTCAGCTCGGCCACCAGGGGCGCGATCTTCGTCACCGCCTCCACAAACGGCCCCGACTCGGTGAGCTGCGAACCGATGTGCATCTGCACGCCCCGGAGGCGGAGGTTCTTCAACTTTGCCGCGGCCTCGTAGGCGGCGGCAGCCTGCCGGAGCGGGATGCCGAACTTGTTGTCGCTCCTGCCCGTCGTGATCTTCGCATGGGTGTGGGCGTCGACGTCGGGATTGATGCGGATGGCGATGGGCGCCCTGACCCCCAGCTGGCCGGCCACATGGTTGATGCGGGCCAGCTCGGGCTCGCTCTCGACGTGAAAGGCCTGGATGTTGTTCTCGAGGGCCAGCCGGATCTCCGCCTCGGTCTTGCCGACACCGGCAAAGACACTGGTGCGGACATCGGCGCCCGCCGCGAGCACCCGGCGGAGCTCGCCGCCGCTGACCAGGTCGAAGCCGGCGCCGAGGTTCGCAAAGTGCCGCAGCACCGCCAGGCTGGAGCAGGCCTTCATCGCGTAGCAGATCTGGAGGTCGAGCCCGGGCAGGTTGCGCCGCAGCCGGTGGAAATTATCCGCCATGGTCGCCGCGCTGTAGACGTAGGTCGGGGTGCCATAGAGCCGGGCCACGGCGGCGAGGTCGACGGATTCGCAGTGCAGGTCCTGGCCGGTGTAGTGGAAGTGGTGCATGGCGCGGGGCAAAAAAAGCGTGAAAGAGCGGCGTTGGCGAGTTTCCCCTTGTGTAACCTCCCGCAATTTTCCGGGATTAAAACCATGTGGCGCGCATTCCAGCATCTCTTCCATCGGCCGGCCCTTCGCCTGGGGTTGATGGCGGAAACCCGCGGCCCCTGCCGCAATCCGCGCTTTGTCAGCTTCCTGGTCCAGAACAACCGGAAGCGGCTCGACCCAGGCTTCCATGACGCGGTGCTGCGCGGCCGCCGGTTCGCCCGGCAGGCCCTGCTGGCCCTGCTCATCGGCGGCTGCGCCTGGGTTGCGCTCGAAAGCGCGCGGGCCCTGACGGTGTTTTGAATGCAGCGCAGGCCTCCGGCCTGCTTCAGATTTCAGACTGGAGGCCTGCGCTACCTTCCCGGCAGCCTTGCAGTTTGGACGGCGCCCGCCTTCGCTGGCTTCCTGCCCCATGAAATCCCTGTCCACCCTCGCCTTTCTCGTGCTCGGCCTGAGCGTCCTCTTCACCGGCTGCAACTCCGTCGACAAGTCCGGCGGCATTTCCGTGACCGTGGCGGACCTCAAGTCCGCCGACGCCTCCCTGACGGAAACCCGCGTCGACATGACCCTGCGCTACACCAGTGAGAGCCTGAACGCCTTCGGGTTTTCCGGTTCGTCCCACAAGCTCTACTTCAACGGCGCGTACATCGGTCGCGCCGTCAGCCACACGCCGATCGGCCTGCCGCCGCTGAGCACCACGACGCGGGACGTGACCCTGGTCATCGAGAATGGCGCCCTGATAAAACAGCTGCTGGCCATGCAGGGCCAGGCCAGTGCCAACTACCGGCTCGAGAGCATCCTGTTCATGACCAGCGGCGACACCGATATCAAGGTGCAGACCAATTCCGAAGGGGTGCTCGATCTCCGTGGCCTCCAGGCCGCGCGCTAAAACGGGAAGACGGTCCCCGCGGAAAGCAGGGACCGCCCTCCAGCAGCGGACCGGCGGGGATCAAGCCGCCAGCCCGCAAGTCTGCGCCGGACGGGGAAACGCGACCAAGGCGGCCCGTGGAGCCAGGGGTTGGATGACCCGGCGGTAATCCGCGGAAAAAAGGACCGCGAGGCCGGCCACGAAAAGGAGCGAACCGCCCAGGGCGGCGGTTGAGACGGAGACCAACGCGGCGGCCGCGGCAAGGGAAGCGAGGACAAGAAGGGATTTCATGGTGTTCAATGAGTGTTGCCGTGAAAACACCGCGAGGCCCGGAAAGTTACAGAAATACGCGATGTTGAAAATCGAGGTGCGGGCGCCGGACGGGGCGAACATCCAACCTTCAGCGCTGAACATTTGACCTCGAAGTCCGGAGGCTGCCCGAAGGCACGGATTGAACTTCGACGTCGGAGGTCCGAGGTCGAGCGTTCGCCCGACCAGCCCCGCGACTTCGGCTGCTACAACCCCGAGGGATGTTCAACCCGCGCCGCCGCTCGCACTGGCGGAAACCGGCTTGAAGGCGGCGCGCACGCTGGCCTTCAGGTAATCGCGGTTCATCCGGGCGATGAAGTCATGGCTGATCGCCTTGGGACAGGCGGCGCTGCACTCGTACTGGTTGGTGCAGTTGCCGAAGCCCAGCGCATCCATCGTGCCGACCATCGCCAGCACGCGCTGGTCGCGTTCCGGCTGGCCCTGCGGCAGGAGACCGAGTTGGGAGACCTTGGCGGAAACGAACAGCATGGCCGACGCGTTCTTGCAGGCGGCGACACACGCGCCGCAACCGATGCAGGCCGCGGCGTCCATGGCCAGGTCGGCATCGGTCTTCGGCACCGGAATGGCGTTGGCATCGGGCGCCGAACCCGTGCGCGCGGTGATGAAGCCGCCGGCCTGAATGATCCGGTCAAACGCCGAGCGGTCCACCACCAGGTCCTTCACCAGCGGAAACGCCCGGGCGCGGAAGGGCTCAACCACGATGGTGTCGCCGTCCTGGAAGCTCCGCATATACGTCTGGCAGGTCGCGATCCCGTGGCCGGGACCGTGGGGCTTGCCGTTGATCGTGCACGAGCAGGTGCCGCAGATGCCCTCGCGGCAGTCGTGCGCAAACGCGATCGGCTCCTCGCCCTTCATCGTCAGCTCGTCGTTCACGACATCGAGCATCTCGAGGAACGACATGTTCGAACTCAGGTTCCGCGCGGCATAATCGACAAACTTGCCCGGCGCATCCGGGCCGGCCTGGCGCCAGACACGGAGGGTGACGTTCAGGGTCTTGGCAGTAGTTTCGGCGACCATCGGAAGTGGGGGGCTGGGGTTTATTTGTAGTTGCGGACGCTCATCTTCACGAACTCGTAGTTGAGCGGCTCGATGTTGCGCAGCGGGGCCCGGCCGGGACCCTGGTACTCCCAGGCCGCCACGTGGCCGAAATTGGTGTCGTCCCGTTTGCACTCGCCGTCGGGATATTGGTACTCCTCACGGAAGTGGCCGCCGCAGCTCTCCTCGCGCCTGAGGGCATCGAGGCAGAGCAGCTCGCCGAACTCGAGGAAGTCCCCCACCCGGCCGGCCTGCTCCAGCGCCTGATTCAGCGTGGCGGCGGAGCCGGGGACATTCACGTTCGCCCAGAATTCCTCGCGAAGCGCCGGAATCATTTTGAGGGCCTCCTCCAACCCGGCGCGCGTGCGCGCCATGCCGCAGTGCTCCCACATGATCTTGCCCAGGCGTTTGTGGAAATGGCTGACAGGCTCCTTGCCCCTGATCCCGAGCAGGCGGCTGGTCGCGCCGCGGATGTTTTCCTCGGCAGCCTTGAACTCGGGCGCGTCAACCGACGGGCGCGAGCCCGGCTTCTGGCCGGCGAGGTAGTCGCCGATCGTGTAGGGAATGACGAAGTAGCCGTCGGCCAGGCCCTGCATGAGCGCGGAGGCGCCGAGGCGGTTTGCGCCGTGGTCGGAGAAGTTCGCCTCGCCCAGCACGAACAGGCCGGGGACGTTCGACATCAGGTTATAGTCCACCCACAGGCCGCCCATCGTGTAGTGCACCGCCGGATAGATGCGCATCGGCTGCTGGTACGCGCTCTCCGCCGTGATCTCGTGATAGATGTCGAACAGGTTGCCGTAGCGCTCGCGCACCCCGGCCTCGCCGAGGCGGCCGATGGCCTCCGCAAAATCGAGGTAGACGCCGAGGCCTGTCTCACCGACGCCGCGGCCCTCGTCGCACACGCGCTTGGCGGCGCGGGAGGCGACGTCCCGTGGGCAAAGGTTGCCGAAGCTCGGGTAAATGCGCTCGAGATAATAGTCGCGGTCCGCTTCGGGGATGGACGCCGGCGGCTTCAGCCGGTCTTCCTTCCGCTTGGGCACCCAGATGCGGCCGTCGTTGCGCAGCGACTCCGACATCAGCGTGAGCTTCGACTGGTAGTCGCCGGTGACCGGGATGCACGTCGGGTGGATCTGGGTGTAGCACGGGTTCGCCATGCAGGCACCGCGCTTGTAGGCGCGCCAGATGGCCGTGACGTTCGAGCCGCGCGCGTAGGTGGAAAGGTTGAAGACGTTGCCGTAACCGCCCGTGGCGAGGACGACGGCATCGGCTGCATGGCGGGTGATCTCGCCGGTGATCAGGTCGCGAACGATGATGCCCTTCGCCTGGCCGTCGACGATGACCAGGTCGAGCATCTCGCTGTGCGTGTGCAGCTCGATCGCACCGGCGCCGATCATGCGGGAAAGTGCGGAATAGGCGCCGAGCAGGAGCTGCTGGCCGGTCTGGCCTCGCGCGTAGAACGTCCGGCTGACCTGCGCGCCGCCGAAGGAGCGGTTCGCGAGCAGGCCGCCGTACTCGCGGGCGAACGGCACGCCCTGCGCGACGCACTGGTCGATGATGTTGACGGACACCTCGGCGAGCCGGTGGACGTTGGCCTCACGGGAGCGGTAATCGCCACCCTTGATGGTATCGTAGAACAGCCGGTACACCGAGTCGCCGTCGTTCTGGTAATTCTTCGCGGCATTGATGCCGCCTTGCGCAGCGATGGAATGCGCCCGGCGCGGGCTGTCGTGGAAGACGAAGTTCTTCACCTTGTACCCGAGCTCCGCCAGCGTGGCCGCGGCCGACGAGCCCGCGAGGCCCGCCCCGACGACGATGACCTCGTACTTCCGCTTGTTGGCCGGGTTGACGAGCTTGATCTCCGTCTTGTGCTTGCGCCACTTGTCGGCGAGCGGACCGGAGGGAACCTTGGAATCGAGTTGGGCCATGGCGAAAGGCTTAGCGCCGCGCGGCGACGTGAACCGGTTCAGCCACCTTCAGCCGGCCGAGCAGCACGGAGGCGGGGATGGTGGCGTTGAGAAAGAAATAGGCCGCGCAGAAGACGATGGCGATCGCGCGGAGCGCACTCGCCCACTTCGCCGAGCGCCAGCCGAACGTCTGGAACAGGCTGTCGAAGCCGTGGAGGAGATGGAGGCTCAGGAGCCCGACCGCCACGAGGTAGAACAGCGCCACGACCGGCTGCTGGAAGCCAAGGATGACCATGGTGCGCACATCGAGCACCTCGGCCCCGGCCTTCACGACAGGAAACCCGGCCACCCGGTAGTCGCCGGTCATCGTATAGGGCTGCAGGTGCTCCTTGAACGTCGCCGACTGAACGAAGCCGAGCGTGAAATGCGCGAGATGATAAAGCAGGAAAGCGAGCACCACCACGCCGGTCCAGCGCATCAGCCGGGACGAGAGCGTCGCCTGGATGGTGTGCGTCACGCCATAGCTCACATCGCGGGCGGCATGATTTTCCAGCGTGAGCACGGTAGCCGCCCAGATATGGATTATGACCGCAACCAACAGGCCGATTCGCGCGACCCAGAGCAGCGGCCCGAGGTGATGGAGGAAGGCCGCGTAGCCATTGAGGTGATCGGGATCCTGAAAAACCTGCAGATTGCCGACCAGATGACCGATCACGAATCCGATCAGGATCACCCCAGTGATCGCCATGAGAAATTTTCGACCGATGGAGGAACGGAAAAGACTGCCAGCGAGATTCATTACAAAAACACGTGGATAGGTGGGGAGGCGGGTAGCCCAAGTTCGGCCAGCACCGGTGCGATGTAAAGTTTATCGGCAGGACCTAATACGGGCTCCTCGGGCTTATTAGGGGCCCTAACCTTTGGGAGAAGGCGGAGGTGGCCGGACTTGGAGTGGTTAGCCGCTTGTTAAGCAAAATCTTCGGGTGCCGGCCGCAATGGGTTGCGGGCCGTCTTTCCGGCTTATTTTGGGCCGGCTACCCCCCCCCGATCCCGGTACATGCAACAGTTACTTGCATTCAGCCGAATCATCCAGTTCGTATGGGGAATCTTTGTAAGCCTGACCTCCTGAAAATGATCAACTCCGTGGAAGCCCAAAAGTGCATCCGTGAAACCTTGGTAGGTTTCCCTCCCCGGGTAATCTCTGCCTATCATACCTTCGTAGAGGGAGGAGATGCCTCGAACCTCGATATCGCTGTCCTCGGGGTGCTTCATTTCTACTTGGCCAAGAAGCCCGCCGAACCGCTGGATGCGCTGCCCGGCACCACCCGGCTGGTGGAGGATCTCGGGTGCGACTCCCTAACGATGATGGACACGATTTTCATGGTGGAAACGCTGTTCAAGGTCCGGATTGATGACGCGGAACTTATCCAGCTCACCACGCTCGACGAATTGCGCCTCCACCTGCGGCGACTGGTCAAGGAGAGCGGCCCCGCTGCCGCCTGACCAGGGGTGCCATGCCTGTTCCTCGGATCATCGTATCGGGTCTGGGATTCATCACGAGCATCGGCAACGACCGCACGGCGGTGACCGACAGCCTGCGTCACCTTCGCTCGGGAATCGAGCGGCATGATTTTTTCCCCGGACATGACCTGCCCGTCAAGGTCCTCGGCACCCTCAAGGGCTTCGACACCGCCGCCCTGCAATGGGCCGGGTGGAAGTGGCCGGCCGGCTACCGGTTCCAGCCTGAGGCCCTGCGGGGCATGGCCCCGCACGGACTGTATGCGTTGTGCGCCGTTGAGCAGGCCGTCGCGGATGCCCGGCTGCAGCCGGCCGACCTGACTTCCAGTGAAACCGGCCTCTTCTGCGCCTCCGCCGGATCGCCGCGGCTGACACGGCATTATCTGAATCAAATTCACGATTCGAATGGCGAGCGCATCCCGCCGATGGGCGTCGTGAGCACGATCGCCGGGACCCTCAATTTCAACCTCGCGGCCCACCTGGGCGTTCGCGGAGCGGTCGCCGGATTCGTCTCGGCCTGCGCCTCGAGCACGCTGGCGCTCGGTTATGCCCACGACGAGATCAGGCTCGGACGGCTCAGCCGCGTGCTGGTGGTCGGCGGAGAGGACCTCAACGCGGACGCGATCTACCCCTTCCAAGGGATGCGCGCCCTATCGCGCAATCCGGATCCGGCGAAGGCCTCGCGTCCCTTCGACCGCCAGCGGGATGGATTCGTCGGCACCGGGGGCGCGGTGGCCCTCGTGCTGGAGGAAGCCGGCTCGGCGCTCGCCCGCGGCGCGCCGGTTTACGCCGAAATGCTGGGTTGGGGCCAGTCCGCCGACGGACAGAGCATTTCCGGTTCGGATCCCACGGGGCGCGGTCTGGCCCTGGCAATGCAGCGGGCGATGCAGGCCGGCGGGGTTGGACCGGCCGACATCGATTACGTGAACGCCCACGCCACCTCGACCCCGGCCGGCGACGCGTCTGAAGCGCACGCCCTGCGCGCGGTGTTCAGCGACGCCGGGGCGCAGCCTTGTATCAGCAGCACCAAAGCGCTCACCGGGCACGGACTGTCCCTTTCCGGGGTAATGGAAACCGGCTTTTGCGCCTTGAGCCTCGCCGAGGGCCTGATCCCAGGGGCGGCCAATCTCGAAAACCCGGATCCGGCCTGCGCCGGCCTGAATCTGCCGCGCACGACCCTGGCGGCCTCGCCCCGTACCATCCTGAAAAACAGCAGCGGGTTCGGCGGCAGCAACGTCTGCGTGGTCCTCCGCCGCTGGAACAATTGATCGCTTCCGCCCTTCATTCCACGCCAGTCACCCGGCCTGCCTATGTCCGTTAAATTCGCCCTCAATCCCGCCTTCCGCGGCCCGGCACCGACGCCGGACGAGGGTATTTTCATGCGCGGACGAAACGGCCGGGCGGTGGTGCTGGTGCACGGGCTCACCGGCACGCCGAACGAAATGCGTTTCCTCGCGTGGTTCCTCCACACCCACGGTTATACCGTCTCGTGCCCGCGCCTCGCCAACCACGGGCAGCCGCTGCAGATCCTCAAGTCCACGCCGTGGGAAGAGTTTTATGCCAGCGTGCGGAAGGCCTGCCAGGGCCTGCGCGCCGACCATGACCAGGTCTATGCCGGGGGATTGTCCATGGGCGCGCTGCTGGCATTGATGCTGGCGCATGAATTTCCGGCGGCCGTCGCGGGGGTCAGCTGCCTCTCGCCCACGCTGTTCTACGATGGCTGGAATGTGCCGTGGTACCATTTCCTGCTGCCCCTGGGTTCCCGCACGCCGCTGCGGAATTTCGTCTACTTCAAGGAAGAGCCGCCCTACGGGCTGAAGAACGAGCGGATCCGCGAGAAGGTCCACCAGTTTTATGAGACGGCCGACATCCATGAGATGCGGGATGTCGACCGCTATGGATATCCCTACTTTCCCGTCCGGCTCCTCGGCGAACTGCGCCGGCTGGTCGGCACGCTCAAGCAGCGCCTGCCCGGCATCCAGTGCCCCTGCCAGGTGATCCAGGCGCGACAGGACGACATGAGCAGTGTCCGCAACGCCCAGTACATCTACGACCATGTCGGGTCCCGGCGGAAGGAAATCGTCTACCTCGAGGATTCCTACCACGTCATCACCGCCGACCAGGAGCGCGCCAAGGTCGCGTCAAGCATGACGGATTTCTTTGCCGCGGGAGTACCCCATGCCTAGCGCCGCGCAACCACCCCGGGCCACGCGGGTGCCAAGCAAGCGGGATCAAGCCCCCGCCGGCTTCCGCGTCTTCATCGATTTCGACAACACCATCAGCCGGGGCGACATCCTCGACGGGATCATCGAGGCGTTCTCCCCCACAGGGGAATGGCGGGCGCTGGAGGAAGCCTGGGCCGCCGGCCGGATCGGGGCGCGGGAATGCCTCGACGGCCAGCTGCGCGGGTTGCGCGCCCGCTGGCCCGAGCTGGCGCGGCACCTGGACGGCGTCCGGCTTGATCCCGGCTTCGTCCTTCTGCGGGACTTGCTGCAGCGCGAGGGCGTCGAGCTCACGATCGTCAGCGACAATTTCGACCTGTTCCTGGCCCACGTGCTGGCACGCAACAGCCTGGCCGACGTGCCCTGCCGCGCCAATCACCTCGAGTTCGCCGGCGACCGCGTCGTGCCGTCGTTCCCCTTCAGCAACCCGGAGTGCCCGGGCTGCGCCCATTGCAAGAAAACCCATTTCCTGCCGCCCAACGACGACGCGCGCCTGGTCGTCTTCATCGGCGACGGCCGGTCCGACATCTGCCCCTCGACCCATGCCGGGCTGGTCTTCGCCAAGGACAGCCTGCTGGCCCACCTGCGGCGGGCGGGCCGCCCCTGCCGCGCGTACTCCGACCTCACCGAGGTGACCGAAGCGCTCGCCATCATTCTTCATGAAAACAAAATCTGAACCGACACTGACCAAGGGATCGCTGGATGAGAAGGCGCTCCTCGAACTCGAAAGCCGTTACTGCTCCTGGGGTGACACCGTGCACTATGCGAAGGAGCTGACCTTCTTCACCGAGGCCGACGGCAGCTTCCTCTACGACCGGAACGGGACGGAATACCTCGACCTGCAGATGTGGTATTCGGCGGCCAACTTCGGCTACCGCAACCCCCGGTTGAACGCCGTGCTCAAAAAGCAGATCGATACCCTGCCCCAGCTCGCCTCGCAGTACCTGCACGAGGAGCGGGTGCTCCTGGCCGCCAAGCTCGCCCAGCGCATCGAGCGGACGCTCGGCGTGAAGGGCCGCGTGCACTTCAACGTCGGCGGCGCCTCCGCGATCGAGGACGCGATGAAGATCGTGCGCAACCACACCGGCCGGAACCATAGCTTTGCCTTCATGGGCGGTTACCACGGGCGCACGCTCGGGGCGACCTCGATTACCTCGAGCTACCGCTACCGGGAGCGCTTCGGCCATTTCGGCGACCGCGCCAACTTCATCCCTTATCCGTATTGCTTCCGCTGCCACCTGGACAAGAAGCCGGAGACCTGCGGGATCGCCTGCCTGCGCCAGTTCGAGAAACTCTTCGAGTCCGAGTATTACTCCGTCGTGAACCCCAAGAACAGCCACAGCGAGTACGGCGCGTTCTTCGTGGAGCCGGTCCAGGCTACGGGCGGTTACATCGTGCCGCCGCCCACCTATTTCAAGGAGCTGAAAAAGACGCTGGACCGCTACGGCATCCTGCTCGTCGTCGACGAGATCCAGATGGGCTTTTTCCGCACCGGGAAATTCATGTCCATCGAGCACTTCGACGTCGTGCCGGACGTCATCGTGTTCGGCAAGGCCATGACCAACGGCCTGAACCCGATCTCCGGGATCTGGGCGCGCGAAGACCTTATCTCGCCACAGGTCTTCCCGCCCGGATCAACGCATTCGACCTTCTCCGCCAACCCGCTCGGTACGGCCACCGGCCTCGCCGTCATGGAAATGATCGAGGACGAGGACTTCGAGACGACGGTCCCGCAAAAGGGCGCCTATTTCCTGAAGCGGCTCCATGAGCTCAAGCAGAAGTACCCGAAGTCCATCGGGCACGTGGAGGGCCTGGGCCTGGCGCTGCGGATGGAAATGTGCCGCGAGGACGGCTTTTCACCCAACCGCGAGCTGACCGACGCGATCATGAACATCGGGCTGAGCGGCAGCCTCACCGCGGGCGGCAAGAAGCGCGGCCTAGTGCTCGACATCGGCGGCTACTACAAGAACGTCTTCACGCTCGCGCCCTCGCTCTACATTACGGAGGAGGAAATCGACCTGGGCGTGGCCCTGTTCGAGGAGGCCCTCGTGCGCGCCCTCGCGGGCCGCACCTGACCGGCGCCACCCCCGCCGCCCGGCCATGCAACGCGGACCGACCAAGCTCCCCGGCGCCGTGGCCGGCGGCCTCATCCTGGCCGTGGTACTGGACACGTTCATCCAGCTCGCCTGGAAACAGGCCGTGGCGCCGGTCCCGGACACGGCGTCGGTGGCCGCCACGGCCCGGACCGTGCTCTCGAGCCCGCTGTTCTACGCCGCCATGCTGGCGTTTGCCGCCCAGCTGTGGAACTGGATGCGCGTGCTGGCCCGGGCCGACCTGAGCTTCGCCCAGCCGTTCACCGCCCTGAGCTACCTCTCGGTCCTGATCCTTTCCTCGCTGCTCCTGCATGAGCGGCTTTCCATCGGCCGTCTCGCCGGCGTGGCCTTTATTCTGTCGGGCGTTTTCTGCATCAGCCGGACGCCTTTCCGGACAGCCGGCCCGGCCGGGGTTGATCCCGGGAATTCTCCGCCACCCCGCCCATGAGTTCCGAACTGACTGGCGTTGTCCTGGTCATCGCCGCCATGGCGGTGGAGTCATTTGCCCAGCTGTTTCTCAAGATTGGCGCGGCCGGCGGACCGGCCATCATGGCGGAGCCCGGCCGGGCGCTGGTCACGCGGCTGCCGCTGGCCTCGGTTCCCGCCACTTGGTTCGTACTCGGTGTCTCCGCCTACGCCCTTGAGATTTCACTCTACACCTTCGCCCTGCATTTTCTGGAGGTGAGCGTCGCCTTCCCCTTGGGCAGCCTCTGCTTCGTGGGGGTGGCCTTATTGTCCCGCGGGCTGCTGGGCGAGGCCGTCGGCCGGGTGCGGTGGCTGGGAGTCGGGTTGATCCTCCTTGGTACGGTCTTCGTCGCCCTGTAGCCATGCCGCCGACCGCGCCGCCTGTGCAGATCGAGTTTGTGGAGCGGGCCGCGGACGTGGATGAAGCGCTTTGGCGCGCCTGCTTCCGCGATCCGCAGGAGGGCCTTTTTTGGTACCGGACCCTCGATGCGTCCGGACTCGGGGACCAGTTTGAGTTTGCTTATGCCCTGATCCGGCGTGCGGGCACGCCGGTGGGAATCGCGCCGTGCTTTGTGTTCGACGTCCCCATCGGCCTTGTCGCGCCGGCCCCCGTGGCCTTCTGCCTCAGGCGGCTTTCCGCGCTGTGGCCGCGGGTCGGGCATCAGCGCACGCTGTTCGTCGGGTCGCCCTGCGCGGACGAGGGCACGATCGGACTGATACCCGGGGTCACCTTGGGCGAGGTGCTCGGCGCGTTGAGCGAAGCGGTCCTCCAGCGGGCCCGGCAGCTCAAGGCACCGATGGTCGTCTTCAAGGATTTCCCGGGAACAACCCTGCCCGTGCCCGCCGCGCTCCCGGGATATTGTCCCACGGTCAGCTACCCGGGAACGCTGCTTGAGCTCCCGGGAGCAGGCAAAGACAGCTATCTGAAATCCCTCTCGCACAACCAGCGGCACAATCTGCGCAAAAAGCTCCGCCGATCCGGGGCGCTACTGGCGCTCGAAACAAAAGTCGTGAAACGGCCCTCGGACGCCGAACTGGGGGAGATCTTCGGCCTGTTCCAGCAGACTTACGCGCGGGGCAAGACGAAGTTCGAGCGGCTGGACCGGCGCTTCTTCGAGCAGATTCGCGAGCAGCCGCCGGCCTGGTTCATCCTGCAGCGCGATCCGGCCGGCGGAGCGCTGGTGGCCTTCATGCTGGTTTTCCGGCTCGGTGACCGCTTGATCAACAAGTTCATCGGGCTCGACTACGGGCGGGGCGACAGCGCCTTTTTGTATTTCCGGCTTTTTGATGCTGCCCTGGATCTGGCTTATGCGACCGGAGCGAGGGCGCTGCAGAGCGGACAGACCGGTTATCGGGCAAAGTTGGACCTTGGACACAGGCTCGTGCCGCTCTTCAATGTGTTCCGGCACCAAAACCGCCTGGTGAATGCCGTGTTCCGGGCCATCGGCCGGAGGGTGACGTGGGCCTCGCTGGATCCCGAGCTCGCAGCCTGGCTCCGGGCGCATCCCGATCGCACCGCCGCGTTGGATGCGGGCAAATGAAGGACCGCGGGTTGCGGTCAACCGCAGGCCAGGTTCAGCGAACCAGCGGCTTCAGGAGCGCGAACTTGCCGCTCGCGGCCGGTGCGATCACCCGGCGGCGAAATGCATTCACACGAACCCCGGCGCCCAGCACGGCGGCAATCGCCGACTCGACCTCGGCATGCGGCATCGCCTCGTCGGCGACATAATGAAAATCCCAGCGCTGCTCGGCCGTCTGCACGAGCGAGTAATGCCAGCATGAGAAGCTGGCCGGCAGGGCCGCGTCGATCTCGGTCGGCGACACCAGCGAGCCGTCGGGACGGAAGTAGAGGTTGCCCTCGCGCCCAAGCAGGCGGAAGCCCGTCGGAAATTTCTGGACGATGTCGCCCGTGTGGTAGCGCAGAAGCGGCATCGCTTCGCGGTCGCGGGTCGTCACATGGATCTGGAACACGCCGGGCAGCTCCGCGCGCCACGGCACCAATTCGATGAACGCATTGGCGTCGATCACCCGGGAGTTGTCCTTGAAGGCCTCGCCCACGAACAGATAGCCCGCCTCGGTCGAACCATAGAGATCGACTTGCGGCGCGGGAAACACCTCGGCGATGCGCCGGTCGTGCTGGGTACTCGCCTTGCCGTAGGTCAGGATGACCGCCCGGATGCTCGGCACTCTTACGCCGCGTCTCTGGGCGGCCCGGGCCAGCAGCGAGAGGTAAACCGGTTCACCCTCGATCACCTCGGGCTTGGTGGCCTGCAGCTCGAGCACGATGCGGTCCCATTCCGGCTCGGGGAACGAGAACGGATCGCTCGAGAGATTGAGGTAGACGGTGCCGTTGAAATAGCGGTGCGGAAACGGATGGTCCTCGTACGGGCAGAGGTTGCTCGAGCAGCCCACCGGCGCGAGGACGCACTTGCGGTACGGCCGGCCGGCAAACTCGCGCAGGATGGGCGAGGCCAGGTAGGCGTTCGCCGTCTGACGGTCCCACCAGCCCTCCTCCATGATCACGGTCATGGGTGATTGGGTCGTGCCGCCAGTGCTCTCGTATTCGAAACGCTTGGTCAGCAAGCCGCGGTCCACCTCTGCATAGTCGGAGAAGAAGGCCTGGTGGCCGCGCTCAATGATTTCCTTTTTGGAGAGCGCGGGAATCTCGTTGTAACACGACCACTCGAGCCGATCGGAATGGATGGGAAAGCGCAGGCCGTACAAGGGGCTCCGCGCATAAATCTTGCGGATCTCGCTCTCCAGCAATGCCGGCACCTGCCCCTCGGCGGAAGCGGGGCCCAAGGTCTCGCTGGCGTTGGCGAAGAGGGGTGCGGACATGATCAGGGTTAGGATGGGCAGGTAAGCGGGTGATGGGGTGAAGTCAAATGCCGGGGAAACGAGGTTGCCCCGGCCGACCGGCCTAAACCCTCCTCTTCGTCTTCTTGTGCCAAGCCGGAGGATGACGATTTCAAAGGGCATCATCCCATCGCCCGCCCTCCTTACCTCGGCTTCAATTTCTCCCAGACCGGCTCAAAAAACAGCAGCGCATCCAGCACCAGCCCGTGCGTGATGCCGCCGGAGCGCGCGAGGTTGAACACGTCCGCCACCGGCAGGGTGGACACCGCGATCTCCTCGTCCGGATCCCACTCCATCGCCGCCGAGGCCACCGCCTGTTCCACCAACACAAAATGACATGCGTTGCCCTGGATCGCCGGGTTCGGATGCACCTGCCCGAGCACGCGCGCGGTGACGCCGGCAAACCCTGTCTCCTCCCGGAGTTCGCGCAGCCCCGCCGTCACCGGGTCCTCGCCGGGCTCCATCACCCCGCCCGGAATCTCCAGCGAAAACCCGTCGATCCCGAAGCGGAACTGCCGGACCAGGACGATGCGGTGGTCGGGCGTGAGCGCCACGACGTTCACCCAATCCGGCGGCTGCACCACGATGAAGTCCCGCTCGGTCTCGCGCCCGGGGTGCCGATAGCGCAGGCTGTGTACGTCGAACACGCGGGTGGACAGGAGCGTTGTATCGGCGAGCTTCTGCCAGCGGGCAGGGCCGGGCTTGGGCGGATTCATCAGGGCAAAAAAATGCCTCCCGGCCACAAGGGCGAGGAGGCATAAAATCAAAACGACAGCGGATTACTGCTTAACCGGCAGCTTGATCTTCTGGCCGACGTGCAAGTGGGCGGGATCGACACCGGGGTTGACCTCGGCGACCTGCTTGCCGCTGAAGCCGCCGTTGGCGCGGCCGATCTTGGCGAACGTGTCGCCGGCCTTGATCACGTACTCACCGGGACCGGCGACCACGGGACCGGCATTGTGCCCGCCCTTGCCGGCAGCGGCGACGGGCTTCTTGGCGGCTTCCTCAAGCTTGGTGACGGACGCGTGAAGATTGGCGAGGTCGGCGGCAACCGTGTTGAACGCTTCCTGCGTGGTGCGCGTCAGCGAGCCGATGTCCTTCGTCGCCTTGTCGGACGCGGCGGAGACCGAGCCCAGCTGGGACTCGAGGCCATCGATCTTGTCCACCTTCTCTTGCTGAGCAGCAACGGTCTTCTGGAGCGTGGAAACTTTGATCGCTGCGAAGCCGCCGATGAGGAGCGCGAGGCCGCCCATGATGGCTCCGGCAACCGGAAGCATGCTGTTATTTTCGCGAGAAATGGTATCCATAGATGAAAGGTTAGACGCTTTGAACTAGCGGATTAGCGGGGCGTGGCAAGAAGAGATTATTAACAATCGGCAGGGGGCGAGACGGCTAAACCCCAGCCCGGGATAACATTGACACACCGGGCCAACGCGCGTCCCTTTCGGCCCTCACGGCAACGGGGTGTAGCTTAGCCTGGTAGAGCGCCTGGTTTGGGACCAGGAGGTCGCAGGTTCGAATCCTGTCGCCCCGACCATTTAAGGCGCCGGCTTTGAAAGCGGCGCCTCCATTAGCATCGCGGTGGGATACTTGGCGTGAAAGCCTTTCTCCCGAAATCCAAGGGTGCGGTAGAGTGCGATCGCGTTGGGGTTGTCCGTAAAGACATAGAGCGAATATGCCGAGATGGCGTGCAGCCTGGGCGCTTCGCGCATCAGCGCGACACACAGCGCGCGACCCAGGCCGAGGCCGCGATGCTGAGGCGAAACCACGACGCGGGCCAGGTGACCGTAGGTCTGCTCGCGAAAACGCACCTGACCGAAGCCGACCAGGCCCAGCTCCGCCGACTCAAAGGCGAAGGTGGTGGCATCGGCATTGTTGATGTCCGCCCACAGCGTTTCCGCCGTGGCCGGCCAGCGCACCGTGCTCCCGGCCCAGCGCCGCAGCGCCTCGTGCGTCGGCGACCAGGAGAGCGCGGTCGCGACATCGGCCAGGTTGGCGGGACGGAGGGCGGGCGATGACTTGCTCATCAGAGGTTGCCTTCAAACCCGATTATCATTCTGGAAAAAGTAAAGTCTGGCCGCTCGGAGCTGGTTCGACATCCAGCCGGACATGATCCAAGTCAGCGGCGAACTCCCACTGGATTTTTTGCTACGCTCAGAATGAGAAGCTTCAAGATCACGGGTTTGCGGACCCATCCTAGGCCCAGGTTCTCCAGCCGATGATGCCCCAATAGTCCAAGTAAACCGCCACCACGGTCAGCACCAGCGAGGCGGCGAACGCGTGCCACCAGACCAGCCGATGGATCGGCCGGTTCCGGTAGTGCACGGCGAGGACCAAACCCAGGATCGCGAACAACGCGAAAGCCAGGGTCAACCCACAGAGCCCCACGGACCATGGGGTGATGTTCCCCAGTCGCTGGATGGCATCCGACGCCGCCAGGATCGCGAGCAGCTGCACGCCCGCCAGCGAAAGCGATGCCAGGGCCGGCATCGCCCGCACGCTGAGGTACGGCACGGACCGCAGGTCCCCGAAGAGCTTGCGCGGCACCCAGACCAGCGCGAAACCGACCGAGGTCAGCATCAGCAACCCGGTCAAGGCGCACATCCCGAACTCCACCCAGGGCAGCCACGCGGGCACACGCCGGTAGGTCTGCCCGTAGGACTCGATCAGCGTTCCCTCCGATTGGTCCGCGATCAGCGCCAGGGTCGGCGCGGCTTCGCCCGGGCGGCGGAAAAAGCGGCCGGTGACCGGCACATAATCCCGGGGCGGACCCACCAGTCCGCCCAGGCTCAGACCGTTGGGCAGCGCGTTCATTTTCATCAGGCCGGAAATTCGGCTGAAAGCCTGCCCCCGCTGGATGCGGGGGCTGATTGGCTCATACCACCCGACGTATCCGGCCACCACTTTGGTCGCCACGGGCGGGACCGGCAGCACGACCGGCTTGGGCAGTGTCGCCGTGATGTAGGAACGGATGAGCGTCTCGATCTGCCCGAGCGCACCGCCATTGCCGGAGTTGATCATCACGACAAAGCCGACGCCGTCGTCCGGCAGGTACGCGAGTTCGGTCAGGCCGCCATCCACCCCACCATTGTGTCCGTGAAAGACCCTCGCCCTGACCGTGGTGTAGTTGCTCAACCCGTAACCCAGCTTCAACCCCTCGCGTGCGGCGTACGTGGAGGTCGGCTCCTCCATCCGGGCGATGGCCGCGGGCGGCAGCAGTTGGACGCCGCCAAAGGAACCGCGGTTCAGGTAAAACTGGACGTAGTTCGCCATCTCCTTCGCCGAAGCGTTGATCGATCCCGCCGGCCGCATGAGGATGTGCCAGTAGGGAATCGTCGTCTTGCCGTCCGCGCGATAAAGCTTCGTCAAACGGCTCCGGACCTCGGGCGTGTCAAAGTAGCTGGCCGTCGTCATCCCCAGCGGCTTGAACCAGTTTTGCTGCACATAGTCCTCGAACCGCTGACCCGTGATTTTCTCGATCACGTAGGCCGCCGCCGGCGGTCCGGAGTTCGCGTAAGAAAAACGTGTGCCCGGCTTCCACCGCGAAGTCCGTGACTTCGGATTGTAGTCCAGCCCCTCCTTGAGCGTGACCTCAGGGTCGGGGTTGTAGGCATATTCGCGCAACGCGATGTCGTCCCAGCCCGTCGTATGCTCCAGCAGGTTCACAATCCGGACGGGATCGGTGGCTTCCCACGGATTGGTGAATTCCAAGTCGGGGGCCCGCGACTTCAGCGTGTCCTGCAGACTCAGCTTTCCTTCCTGCTGGAGCTTGAGCACGGACAACGAGACGAAGGCCTTGGAGGTCGAGCCGATGCGGAACAGCGTGTCCGGCGTCACGGGCTTGTTCGCCTCCACGTCCGCCAGCCCGATGCCGGCGATCCACTCCGGGCCGCTCCGCTTCACAATGGCCACGCCTGCGCCGGGCGTGTGGGTTTTTTTGAGCACCTTTTCGATCTCCAGCCGCAATTCGGCCGTAGTTTTGGGCACCACCGGCTTGTGCGGACCTTGGGCGAAAGCCGCGGCGGCAGTCAGGGCAAGCAAAACGGCGGGCAACCCGACGCGCCGGCAATCTCTGGCGGAGAACCACAGGGGAAATGGTCTGAGCATGGCCCACTGTCAGGCATCCCGGCCTTCAGCGCGATTTCTTTCAATGTCCTCGATGCTCATGCAGAGCCGCGGAGGCACCGAGGTCTCCGGTCTGGACGTTGCTTGGGATTTCGCCGCGTCTCTGCTCCTCTGCGTGAGACCCTGCATTTCGCGCCCAAACGCCGGGAGGGGAGGTCGGTCACCCGGCCTTCCCCAGCACCGGCGGCGGACCCGATTTTCGGGCATGCAGCATGAAGTGAGAAACGAAACCGTCCCTATCCCGGTTGAGCATGCGGATCATGGCGTGCACCATGTCTCGCCACCACGGCAGGTCGGGATGCGGCGCCGTTTCCAGTAAGAACCGGACCCGGTCCTCCCAAAATTCTCCGCCGCGGGGATGGATCGCGCAATGCGGCACGGCAACTTGGCCCGTCTTCATGAAATGATCGCGCCACCAGTCCGGCGAGTGCACCGCAAGACAGGCTGGAAACTCCAGAAGAAATTCCGCGGGGGTATCCGCAGACAGTTCCTCCCGGTAGCAAGGACTGCCTATCACCAGTTCACCGCCTTCCTTGAGAAAGCGCAGCAGGGAGCAGGGATAGAGTTCATCCGTGCCGAAATAGAAAAAGGAGTTCATCGCGAAGATCGCGTCGAAGTGCCGGTCCGGAAAGGGCAGTCGCCGGCAGTCTGCCCGCACCGGCGTGATCAGATGGCCGACGCCCGCCGCCGTCGCCCGCTGCACGAGGTCATCAGGCAGGCCTTCGTCAACCGCGCTGACATTCACGCCGTAAGTCCGGGCCAGGAAAATGGACGTCACGCCGGCCCCACAGCCGAGGTCCAAGACCCGCATGCCAGGCCCAAGCTTCAAGAGCTGCGCCATATCGTGGGCCAGAAAGAGTCCGCCCTGTCCAGCAAGCCGCTCGTGGATTTGGGCCCGGCTCAGATACCCGAGCGCAGGATAAGCCTCAAGCGGGACCTCGCGGAATGCCGCGCGCGCCTTCGCCAAGTCGATCTGCGGCCAATGCGTAAGGTCGTAGCTCATCCGCTCCCTTCCTTACGGCACAGCGCGATGCGTTAGCGACTTGTTTCACCGGCTTGGTCTGCCTCTCCTGGCGAGATTACATTGCCTGCCATCCGGGGCTCGGCGAAGGTCGCGTCGGTGACTGCCGAAGCGGAAATACTGGGCGCGGCGAGCCGGGCGAGCGGATTGGAACTGGCCGATCCAACCCTGATTCGCCGAGGGCCCCGAAATCTCGTGTTTCAGTGCCGCATTGCCGGCTCGAATCCAAGCCGGGAGGTCATCGTGAAGGCCGCCCATGGAGCGCAGGATTTGCTGGCGACCGAGGCTTCCGCGTTGCGCCTGCTCGGGAAGAATGCCCGAACCAGCCAATGGATCCCGCGCTTGCTGCGTTATGATCCGGCTGCGCGGCTTTTGGTGACGGAATCCGTGGGTCCCGCACGATCGTTGGAAGAGCTGCTGCATGGAACCGACCGTACGGCTGTGCAGCAGGCATTGGCGGCAACGGCACACTCGCTGGCGGAACTGCATGCGCTCACCAGCCGGCTGGATGAGCGGACCGCTTCAACGTTGGCGGCCGATCAAGCGGCCGCTTTTTCCAAGGGACTCCCGGCCATTGCCGATTTCTTCTCCCGAGCCGGGGTCGTGCTCACGGAGCCGGCCGTGGCCGAACTGCACTCAATCGCCGAAGGTGTGGCACACCCGCAGGAAAAGCTGGCCTTCACGGTCGGCGACATGGCGCCCTCCAACGTCCTGATCACCGGCTCGGGTCCGGTATTTATCGACTTTGAATATGCCGGTTTCAGGCATGCTTTCTATGATGCCGTTTTCTGGCGCTGCATTTGTCCGTTCCCCGCCACCATCGCGACCTCCATGGACGAAGCCTACCAGCAGGGCTGGTCAGACGCAGGGTCGGCGATGACCCATGCGGTTTTTACAGAATCGATGGCACTGATGACGGCCCATCGGGCTTTGTGGGCGCTGACTTGGGGGACACATGCGCTGTGGGCCGCGGACAGCGAATGGGCGCCACGCGTGGGCGGCAGGCTATTGGTGCGCCGGTGGCTGCGGGGATTTCATACCCTGGCATCGAAGGGGAAAACCTTCCGTCAGTTGGCCCGGGCGGTTCACGACTTGGATGACGCGTTGGGTGGGCATTGGCCCGAAACCCAAAACACCAAGGGTCTCTTCCCGGCTTTGGAAGTGAACGGCGGGTGAACACAGCCCTTTCATCGATCACACGCAGGCACGGGACGTGCCCCCCACATTCTGATTCCTATTTACCCGGAAGCTTGATTCCGGGCGTGACGCCGACCGGGGCCGGCTCGGCGGGCAAAGCCGCCTGCAGCATGAACACCCGCTGCGTCCACGGGCTGGCGGGGTCGATCTGCAGCAGCTGTTGGGAATATTTCCGCACATCGTCCGCCTTGCCGGCCACGCTGGCCAGGCTCGCGAGCTGATAGCAGGCTTCCACGCGCGTGCCCTTGGGCTCAGTGGTGTCATTGGCAAGCTGCTGGAGTGCCGCCGTGCCATCCGCGGCCCTGCCCGCCTGGAGCTTGGACATCGCCAGGCCCAGTTTCGCGCGGCTGGTCGGCGGACCGGACTTGAGGGCCGTGATCGCCTGCTCGTAGCCCGAAATTGCGTCGGTGAATTTTCCCGCGGCATAGGCGTCATCCGCCACGCGCAGACGGGCGACTCCCGCCAGGAGGTGGTCCGCATGGGCCGCGGCAAAGGCCTGCAGCTTGTCGGGGGTGGTCGCCGCCGCATAAGCCTGCTGGATGTCCTGCTCCTTGTTTGCCGCCATGTAATCCCAGCCACCCTTGGCCACGATGGCGATCAAGGCCACGACCAGCAGGGCGAGCACCGTCTTGCCGTTTTTCTGCCAGAAAATGCGCAGCCGGTCCTCGAAGGTCAGCGCGGTGTAGGCTTCGTCGACGGCGACGAGATTGGGGCTGCTACCGGCGGACTTGGGTGCGGAAGGAGTGGCGGGCGTGGTCATGGGGCGTGAAAGAGCGGAATGGAACGGGTACGAGAACAAAACCCCGCGTCACTGTAAATGCCGGAAAACGAGCTGATCCTGCGACCGGAGTGCCCGCGAATTACGCGAATCCGCACGAATATGGCAGGGCGAATCCTCCGGATGAGCCGGAACGCCCGCCCAGGGCTCATCCGGAGGAGTCGCCCTGCCCATCGGAATTCCGTCCATTCGTACCAAGTCGCGCGATTCGCGGGCAACTGGACCGTTCAGGCCTTAATCGAAGACGACCGTCTTGTGTCCGTAGACCAGAACCCTGCTTTCCAAGTGCCAGCGCACCGCCTGCGCGAGGACCATCTTTTCGAGGTCGCGGCCACGGCGGACCAAGTCCTCCACCCCATGACGGTGCGTCACCCGGGCGACATCCTGGTGGATGATCGGGCCCTCATCGAGGTCGCGCGTCGCGTAGTGTGCGGTCGCGCCGATGAGCTTCACGCCCCGCGCATGCGCCTGATGATAGGGCCGGCCGCCGGCGAACGCCGGCAGGAACGAGTGGTGAATGTTGATTACCGGCCGGCCGAATCTTTCCAGGAAGTCCGCGGACAGGACCTGCATGTAGCGCGCCAGCACCACCAACTCCGCGCCCGTGTCCCGCAGGAGGGCCAGTTGCCGCGCCTCGGCCGCCGCCTTGGTGCCGGCCGCGACCGCGATGGTGTGAAACGGGAGCCCGTAACCCCGCGCGATCCCGGCGAGGTCGTCGTGGTTGCTGATCACCGCGACCAGCTCGCAGGCGAATTCGCCCTCCTTCCAACGCAGCACGAGGTCATGGAAGCAATGGTCGGCCTTCGAAACAAACACCGCCACGCGCGGCCGGTGCGCCGACGTCGCGACCTGCACATTCATGCCCAGCCCCGCCGCGAACGCGCGGAACGCCGCGGCATCGGTCACATCCGCGCCAGGCTTCGCTTCCCACTCCACCCGCTGGAAAAAAACCCCGGCCTCCGGGTCGCGGTGCTGGTCGGCATGCAGGATGTTGCCGCCGTGCTCGAAGATCCACCCCGACACGCGTGCGACAAGACCGGGTTGATCCGGGCCGTGCAAGAGGGCGATGAGGGTGGGAGTCATTTGGGAAGGGACGAGGGACGACTTACGAGGGACGTGGGGCGGACGCAAGCGGGCAGCAGGGCGAGTGGGTTTTCAAAGTGTCTTAAGGGCAGCCGTTGGCTCGAAGCAGCCGAGGTGGCGAGGCTGGGTTGGGTTGAATCGCAAAGAGGCCATGGCGCGAAGTTCGATCATAAGACCCCCCCCAAGCCTGGCTCCGACCTTCGCCTCTTTGCGTCTTTGCGATTACCAAAAACGCCTCTGTGGGCGTCCCTCGTGAATCGTCCCTCGTCCTTTCCGCTGTCAGGGCAGCAGCAGCAGCTTGCCCGTAGTTCCTCGGCCCTCGAGCGCGCGGTGCGCCTCGGCCGCGGCGGTGAGCGGAAAGGTGGCGCCGATCCGCACTTTCAGCGTGCCCGCGGCGAGCCAGGCGAACAGGTCGTCGGTCCGGGCCCGGAGTTCGGCCGGGGTGCTCATGTAATGAGCCAGCGTGGGGCGCGTGAAGAACAGCGAGCCCTTCCTCGAAAGAACCAGCGGCGCAAAGGGCGGCACCGGCCCGCTGGCGTTGCCGTAGGAGACGAACATCCCGCGCGGGCGCAGGCTGTCCAGCGTGCCTTCAAAGGTGTCACGGCCCACCGCGTCGTAGACGATATCAACCCCGCGTCCGCCGGTGAATTTCCGCGCGGCCTCGGCGAAGTTCTCCTTCGTGTAAATGCAGACCGACTCGGCTCCCGCCTCGCGGGCCAGCGGGGCCTTCGCGTCGCTGCCGACGGTCGCAATCACCCGGGCACCGCGGATCCGGGCAATCTGGATGAGCAGCAGCCCCACCCCGCCCGCCCCGGCATGGACCAGCGCCGTGTCACCCGGCTTGAGGGGTAACGTCGAGCAAGCGAGATAGTGCGCCGTGAGTCCCTGCAGCAGCAGGGCGGCGGCGAGTTGGGAAGAAACGGCCGCAGGCACCCGCACCGTGACCGCCGCCGGTGAAAGCGTCTCGGCCGCATAACCGCCGGACGCCTTCGCCGTCGCCACGCGGTCGCCGACCCGGAAATCCGTCACCCCGGCACCCACGGCCGTCACCACGCCCGCGGCCTCGGCACCGAGGATCTGGGGTAGCACCGGGGGGTAGAGGCCGGTGCGGAGATAGGTGTCGAGGTAGTTGACGCCCGCCGCCTCGACCCGCAGCCGCAACTCGCCCGCGCCCGGCGCGGGGACCGGCACGTCATCAATCCTCAGCTTTTCCGGGCCGCCGGTCTCATGGATGCGAATCGCGAGCATGGGAGGAAAAGGGACGAGGGCTGATTTACGAGGGACGATTGGCGGACGCAAGCGTCAGCGCGGACCAAGGCTTGTCATTCTTCGCTGCGCTCAGAATGACATCCATCGTCCCTCGCAAATCGCGCCTCGTCCCTCTCTCAGACCTGATTCACATTCCCCTTGTAGAGCTGGATCGGGCGCACGCCCACGTGCTTGTGCTTGAGGGCGGCGATGCCGTTGGCCGCCGCCTCGGCGCCGGTGATCGTGGTCATGAGGCAGACGTTGTGGGCGTACGCGGCGGCCCGGATGGCGTTCTCATCGCGCCGCGGGATCATGCCGCCGGGGGTATTGACCACCATCTGGATCTGGCCGTTCTTGATCATGTCGACTGCGTTCGGCCGGCCCTCGCTCAGCTTCGCCAGCCGCTTCACGGCGATGCCGGACTCGGCCAGCATCTTCGCCGTGCCGCTCGTCGAATAAATCGTGAAGCCCATCGCCTCGATGCGCCGCGCGAACTCGATGGCGCGGGGCTTGTCGGCGTCCTTGACGGAGAGAAAGACGTTGCCCTTGACCGGCAGGCCCGGCTTGACCGCGGCCTGCGCCTTCGCGAAGGCCACGCCGAGATCCGCGTCAATGCCCATGACCTCTCCGGTCGAGCGCATCTCGGGACCGAGAGCGATCGTCGCGCCGGGGAAGCGCACGAAGGGAAACACCGCCTCCTTCACGCACCAGTGCTTCGGCGTCTGCTCGCGGGTGAAGCCGAGGTCCTTGAGCTTCAGACCTGTCATGACCTTGGCCGCGAGCTTGGCGAGCGGCACGCCGATGGCCTTGGCCACGAACGGCACCGTGCGCGATGCGCGCGGATTGACCTCCAGCACGTAGAGTTCGCCGCCCTTGATCGCGAACTGGACGTTCATCAGGCCGATGACGCCGAGCTCGCGGGCCAGCGCGTAGGTGGCCTGGCGCACCGTGATGAGCATTTCCGCGCCCAATGTGTGCGGGGGCATCACCATTGCCGCGTCGCCGGAGTGCACGCCGGCAAACTCGATGTGCTCCAGCATGCCGCCGATGACACTCGTCTCGCCGTCGCTGATGCAGTCGACGTCGAGCTCGATGGCGTCCTCGAGGAACTTGTCGATGAGCACCGGCTTGCCGGGCATGACCTCGAACGCCTGGCGGATGACCGCGTTGAACTCCTCCTCGCTGTAAACGATGAACATGCCGCGGCCGCCCAGCACGAACGACGGGCGCAGCAGCACGGGAAAGCCGACCTGGTGGGCGAAGGCGAGCGCCTCGGTCTCGTTGAGCGCAGTGCGGTTGGCCGGCTGCCGGAGGCCGATCTTGTTCAGCACGTTGGCGAACAGCTTCCGGTCCTCCGCCAGCTCGATGCTCTCGGGCGACGTGCCGATGATGGTCACGCCGTTGGCCTTCAGCGCGGTGGCGAGGTTGAGCGGGGTCTGGCCGCCGAACTGCACGATCACGCCGTCGCACTTCTCCTGCTGGTAGACCTCCAGCACGTCCTCGAGCGTGAGCGGCTCGAAGTACAGCCGGTCGCTGGTATCGTAGTCGGTCGAGACCGTCTCGGGGTTCGAGTTCACCATCACCGTCTCGAAGCCGATCTCCCGCAGCGCGAAGCTCGCGTGCACGCAGCAGTAGTCGAACTCGATGCCCTGGCCGATGCGGTTCGGGCCGCCGCCAAGGATCATGATCTTCTTCTTCGCCGACGGGATGATCTCATTCTCGTCGCCGTAGCTGGAATAGTAGTAGGGCGTGAACGCCTCGAACTCGGCCGCGCAGGTGTCCACCAGCCGGTAGGTCGTGTTGATGCCGCGCTGCTTCCGCGCGGCGCGCACCGTGGCGAGGTCGCTTTTCAGGATGTGCGCCAGCTGGGCGTCGGAGAACCCGAACTGTTTCGCCCGGCGGAACGCGTCGGTGCCCACGGAGGCCAGCGTTTCCTTCGCCAGCGCCAGCTCCATCTCGTGGATCTCGCGCAACTGGTGCAGGAACCAGGGGTCGATCTTGGTGATCTCGAAGATCCGCTCAACCGTGTAGCCGGCCCGGAAGGCGTGGCGGATGAAATAGACCCGCTCGGCGTTCGGCGTGCCGAGCTTCACGTTGATCGTCTTTTCGTCCACCGGCTCGTCGCCGCCGTGCTTGCCCCCGCCGCCGAAGCCGCGCGCGCCGGTCTCGAGCGAACGCAGGCACTTCTGCATGGACTCCTTGAACGTGCGGCCGATGGCCATGGCCTCGCCGACGGATTTCATCGCCGACGTCAGCGTGGGGTCCGCGCCGGGGAATTTCTCGAAGGTGAAGCGCGGGATCTTCGTCACGACGTAGTCGATCGTCGGCTCGAAGCTCGCGGGGGTGAGCCGCGTGATGTCGTTGCGCAGCTCGTCGAGGGTGTAGCCGACGGCGAGCTTGGCCGCGATCTTGGCGATGGGAAACCCGGTGGCCTTCGACGCCAGCGCGGAGGAGCGCGACACGCGCGGGTTCATCTCAATGACGACCATGCGGCCCGTCGCCGGGTCCACGGAAAACTGGATGTTGGAACCGCCCGTCTCGACTCCGATCTCGCGGATCACGGCGAACGAGGCGTCGCGCATGACCTGGTATTCCTTGTCGGTAAGCGTCATCGCGGGCGCCACCGTGATGGAGTCGCCGGTGTGAACGCCCATCGGGTCGAAGTTCTCGATCGAGCAGATGACCACGCACTGGTCCTTGTGGTCGCGCATGACCTCCATCTCGTACTCCTTCCAGCCGAGCAGGCATTCCTCGACGAGAACCTCGTGGACCGGCGAAAGGTCGAGGCCGTTGGCGACGATCCCCTCGAATTCCTCGCGGTTGTACGCGATGCCGCCACCCGATCCGCCGAGGGTGAAGGACGGGCGGATGATGAGCGGGAAAACGCCGAGAAACTCGGCCGCGTCGCGGGCCTCCTGCATCGATTTCACCGTGCGCGACTTCGCCACATCGAGGCCGATCTTGAGCATGCACTGCTTGAAGAGTTCCCGGTCCTCGCCCTTGTTGATCGCCTCGGGCTTCGCGCCGATCATCTCAACCCCGTACTTGGCGAGGATGCCGGCCTTGTTCAGCTCCATCGACAGATTGAGGGCCGTCTGGCCGCCGAGCGTCGGCAGGAGGGCCGAGGGCCGCTCCGCCGCGATGATTTTCTCCAGGAACTCGACCGTCAGCGGCTCGATGTAGGTCACGTCGGCGAACTCCGGGTCGGTCATGATCGTGGCCGGGTTGGAATTCACCAGGATCACGCGATAACCCTCCTCCTTGAGCGCCTTGCACGCCTGGGTGCCGGAGTAGTCGAACTCACAGGCCTGGCCAATCACGATGGGGCCGGCGCCGATGATCAGGATGGATTTAAGGTCGGTGCGTTTGGGCATGGACGTGAGCGCCCGCGAGGGTTGGCGGCGCCCAAACGGCCGGCAAGCGGGAAACAGCGCGAATCGGCCCAAACCGGGGGTTTAGGCCGATTCGCGCTGGGAAGAACGGAGAAAGGAGGAAGGAGAAGGGAAGCCGGCCGCACGCAACTACGTCCGATCAAAGTGGGGCGGATCATCCTCAATCCGCCGTGGGTGGGACGGAACAATTCAGCTGAACAACCCGATGCTGGACTAAGCCCTTCGGCCGAATGCGGCGCGTTAGGGATAACGCGCCCTACCCTCGGCAGGATCCGCCTTCCTAGCTCCGTTCGCCGTGCTCCCTTCTCCGCCGCGCCAAGGGCGCGGCCTACCCCAGCTTGGCGATGTCGACGCCCAGCACCTTGGCGGCCGCGGCCTTGTCGTCGCGGCAGACATGGAGCACGAGGTCGATATACTGCTTTTCCTGGCCGGAGAGGTACTCGGACAGCGCCGGCCAGTGCTTCAGCTCGCGCAGGCGCAGGGGCAGTTGCTGGGAAGTGATCACGCGGGTCTCGGTGCCGGCGGCGACCTTGGAAATGACCTGGAAGAGCTCGGTCAGATTCCCCGGCCAGTGATAGGCCGTGAGAACGGCCATGGCATCGTCGGTGAACTCAATCAGGTTCGCATCAAAATGGGGATTGGCCGCCTTCGCGGCGTATTTCTTGACGATCAGCGGGATGTCCTCGGGCCGCTCGCGCAGCGCCGGCATGAGGACGGGCAGCGAGGCCACGCGGTAGAACAGCTCGTCATGGAACCGGCCTTCGTCGGACATCTTCTCCAGGTCCTCGGTGGTCGTGCAGATCAGCCGGAAACCGTGGGCGGTGTTGCGCAGCACGCTCACCAGCTCCTTTTGGACCGTCAGGGACAGGCACTGCAGATGCTGCAGAAAAAGCGTCCCACCCTTGGCCTGCTGCACCCATGAACCGCCGGTGCCGTTCTGGCCCAGCACCCCCTCGCGAAAGCTCGCCTCCGAGCTGAGCGAGCAGTCGATGCGCACAAACTGCGTCTCCGGCGTCCCGGTCGCGGCATGGAGGATTTCCGCCACGGCAATCTTGCCGGTGCCGTTCTCGCCCTGGAGCAACACCGGGGTGCGCACCACGGCCAGCTTCTTGATCTGCTGGATGAGTTTCTTGATCGCGGTGCTCTGGCCGATCAGCCGGCCCTCGAGGTCCTCGGTCCGCGCGACCGGGATCATGCCGGTCTGGGCCCGCTCGGTCTGGAACTGCTTGAACTCGATGCCGCGCCGGAGCGTGGCGATCAGCTCGTCGACCCGGAAGGGCTTTTGCAGGTAGTCGAACGCGCCGAACTTCAGCGCCTGCACCGCGCTCTCGGTGCTGGCATAGGCCGTCATGATGATGATGATCGAATTCGGGTCGTAGAGCTTCAGCTGCTTGAGCAGCGTGATGCCGTCCATCGGCTTCATGTCGATGTCCGCCAGCACCAGGTCGAACTTCTCCGCCTTGTAGCGTACAAGGGCCTTCTCACCATCGGTGGCAAAGGACGTGACGAATCCCGTGGGCTGGATGACCGCCTCCAGCATCTCATGAATCGAGAGGAGGTCGTCGACGATTAGGACGGAAGGCATGGGAGACGAGAGCTTCGCCACCAAGGCGGGGCGAAGTCAACCGGCGGCGCAGGACTTTTTACTGCAGGCCGCCGGCAACCGCACCCAGTTGGAAGATCGGGAGGAACATCGCCATGACGATGCCGCCGACCACCACACCGAGGAACACGATCAGCAGGGGCTCGATCAGTGACGTGAGCGCGGACACAGTGGCCTCGCACTCCACGTCTTAGAAGTCGGCGATCTTGGTCATCATGCCATCAACGTTGCCGGTGGCCTCGCCCGCCTTGACCATGTGCTTCATCATCGGCGGGAAAAATGGATTGGCCGCCAGCACCTCGGAGACCTGGCCGCCCTGGCTGACGTGCTTGGCGATTTCCTGGCAGGCATCCTCGATCTGCACCTTGTTGCTGGCCGCGGAGACGATCTCGAGCGTGCGGAGGATGGGCACGCCGGAACGGATGAGGGTCGCATACGTGCGGCAGAAGCGGGACAGCGCGATCTTGTGGACCAGATTGCCGAAGATGGGCGCCTTCACGAGGAACTTGTCCTTCTGGCGGCGGCCGTTGGGCGTCGCGATGAACTTGCCGCCGACCCAGTAGACGCCGTAGACGCTGGCACCAATCAGCCACCACCACTTCTTCATGAAATTCGACAGATCGATGAGGAACTGCGTGGGCGCGGGCAGCTTGGCGCCGAAGTCGGCGAACATCGCCGCGAACACGGGAATGACGAAGATGAGGAGCACGTTGACCAGCGCGATCGCCAGGCCAATGACCGCGATCGGGTAGGTCATGGCGGACTTGACCTTCTTGGTGAGCTTGACCGTGGACTCGAAATAGCCCGCGACCTTCATCAGGATTTCCGCCAAGCCGCCGCTCGCCTCACCGGCCTCGACCATCGAGACGAACAGGGTGTTGAAGGAATTGGGGAATTTCCGGACCGCCGAGGAGAAAGAGTTGCCGGACGAGATGTCCCCGCGCACATCGCGGATGACGATGCGGAAGCACTGGTCCTCGGTCTGGTCCTGCAGCGCCTCGAGACACTGCACCAGCGGCAGGCCCGCGGTGAGCAGCGAGGCGAGCTACTGGGTGAAGATGGCCAGCTCGCCCATGGGCAGCTTGTATTTCTTCGCCCTCTTCTCGAGCGCCTTCATCTTCGCCAACGCCTGCGCTGTCTTTACGTTGGTGCGGCCTTTCTGCGCGTCCTGTAACGAACCGGCGGAACCTGAGGCGGACGAGATGATTGCCATAGCGCCCAAAGGCAAACGCCCCGATTCCCTTCCCGCAACCTCATTTCCAGTGCGAAACGGTAAAAAAATTGAGAGGCCAGCGGCCCGGCCCGACGCAAACGCGGATCTTCCCCCCGGTAGCCGCCGATGTGAAGAGGCGGGGTTCTGCGGAGGCCAAAACCGGCCCTTCAGCGCGTCGGCCACAATCCGGTGCACGAAGGGCCGAACACAGGCTTGACCCCCTCTTGGCCCTGCGTCGAAGCTGCCCCGGCTGTCCCGCGGGTGTAGTTTAGTGGCAAAACTCCTCTCTTCCAAAGAGGTATCGTCGGTTCGATTCCGTCCACCCGCTCCAGCGCGTTGCGCTGGAAGCTCGAAGGATTAAGCACGAAATCCGAAAGGAGTCCCGCGAGCCTGTCGTCGAATCCCGCAACGGACCATTGGCGTTAGTGTCCCTTGGCCGTACGCCGGCCTCAAGCTCGAGGCCGCGGGTGATGCCGAAGGCCTGCGCGATCTTCGCCTACGTTGCGGTCAAAAACCGCTCAGATCGTCATGGCGTGATAGCCGCCGTCGACAATCAGCTCTTCGCCGGTAATGAACGAACCGGCGGCATCGCCCGCCAGCAGCAACGTGGCGCCGATGAGCTCGCGGGCCTCGCCAAAGCGCTTCATCGGCGTGTGGCCCATGATGTTCGCCACGCGCTCGGGCGTAAGCACCTTGCGGTTCTGCTCGGCGGGAAAAAAGCCCGGGACGACCAGGTTGACGCGCACCCCGTGCGGCGCCCATTCGCGGGCCAGGTTGAGCGAGAGGTTGTGCACGGCGCCCTTGGTCGCGGAATAGGTGAACACGCGCGAGAGCGGGACGACGCCGGACATGGACCCGAGGTTGATGATGGAGCCGCCCGCGCCGCGCTCGACGAGGTATTTCCCGAACACCTGGCAGCCGAGGAACACGCCCTTGAAATTGATGCGCACGATGCGGTCGAACTCCTCCTCGGTGATTTCGAAGAACGGCGTGGCGGAGTTGATGCCCGCGCCGTTGATGACGATGTCAATGCGGCCGGACTTCTGCAGGACCGCGTCGCGCAGTCCCTCCAGTTCCGCCTTGCTGGAGGCCTCGGCGGGATGAAACCACGCCCGCCCACCCGCCGCCGCAATCCGCGCGATCCGGGCCGCGCCCTTCTCCGCGTTGCGTCCGACCAGCACCACTTCGGCCCCGGCGCCGGCCAAACCCTCGGCCATGGCGCCGCACAGTTCGCCGGTGCCGCCGATGACCACGGCCACCTTGCCGGAAAGACCGAACAGCGACTCGAGATACTGGGGAGAATTCATAGCACCCGCATCATGAGGCAGGCTCGACATTAAACCACGCAAAATCCGCCCGCCCGCCGGCCGCCCCGGACGAGGCGGCAAAGAGACCGACCTTGGCCCCGACCCAGCGGCCCGGGACCGCATGGAAAGTTTCGCCTGCCAGCGAAAAATGGCTGCCGTCGAGACTGTAGGCGAACTGACAGACCGCTCCGGCCGTGACCGTGACGCGCAGCCAGACCGGACCGGCCACCTTCGCCGGAATCACGGATTCCCCCGGGGCCGCCGTGCCGTCGGACGCCTTCGCCACCACGCGTGTCAGCTGGAGACCGCCCGCGGCAGCCTGCAGGCCGAGCCAAGCGTAATCGTTGCCAAAGACAATCAGGCCCGCGCGGTCGCCCGGCGCCAGCGGGGAGAATTCCAGCTTGGTTGTGACGCGAAAAGCCGGGGCGGGAAATTTCTGCAGCAAAAGCTGGGGCGCATCCGCCAGCGGGCCGGGCCGCCCGAAGAGCCGGAGATAGCCGGGACGTTCGGTGAGCGAATACCAGCCGGCCTGCGGATTGGCCTGCCACTGCCACTGCAGGCCAAGCTCGGCGGACTGGAAATCGTCGCTATCCACAGGGACAGCCGGCTCAGCCGCACCGCCTCCGGCGGTCTCCGGCTTGCGGTGCCGAAGCACCGGCTCGCCCTTCACGAGGCCGACGGTCGCGACCCCGATGACTGGCCAGCCGTCCTGCCAAACGACCGGCTGCAGGTGTACCACACGGCCATAGGCCGCCAGATCCTGAAAGTGGAGGAACCACCACTCGCCAGTAGGTGTGTCCACCAATGCGCCCTGATGCGGGCCGTTGATGGGTGTCCGGCCCTGGTCGAGGACAATGCGATCCTCATAGGGACCGGTGATCTGCCGGGATCGGAACACCGACTGCCACCCGGTCGCCACGCCACCGGCGGGCGCAAAGACATAATACCAGCCGTCGCGCTTGTAGAGTTTCGGGCCCTCCAACGTTTCATAACCCTTGAGCTTGTTGCCATCGATCACCACCCCGCAGTCCTGCTCAACCCGGGTGCCGTCCGCACTGAGCCGCAGCAGGGTGAGCACGTTATTGAAACCCGCGCGGCTCTTCGCCCAAGCATGGATGAGATACAGCCGACCATCGTCGTCCCACAGCGGGCAGGGATCGATCAGACCCTGACCCCCGCGCACGAGCACCGGCGGCGTCCAAGGACCACGGGGATCGGCCGCCGTGATGACATAGAGTCCAAAGTCCGGGTCCGGATAATAAATCCAGAACCGGCCCGCGTGCTGGCGGATCGCCGGCGCCCAGACCCCCTTGCCCGGCTGCGGCTGGGCAAAAGCAGCCTCCGGCACCAGCCGCGGCAGGGCGTGGCCCACGAGGGTCCAGTTGACCAGATCGTTGGAGTGGAGAATGGGCAGACCGGGGACATGGCTGAAGCTCGACGCCGTCATCCAATAGTCGTTTCCCGCCCGGATGGCATCGGGGTCGGAATAATCGGCATGCAGGACGGGATTGCGGTAGGTGCCGTCGCCGAGGTCGGAAATCCAGGGAGAAGTCGGCATGGTCAGGTGGTCGGCGAAAGGCAGTTGCATGCGCCGCAGTTCGCGGACGGCCAGCGCTGCCACCAAACGGGCCCCGGCGGTGTTGAAATGGGTGTTGTCATGTTTGCCCTCGGGCAGCCGCGGATGCTCACCGGGTTCGTAGTTCAGGTAAAGTGTCTTGGAGCCGGCGGGACCAAGCCGGGTCACCTGCTCCCGGGTCAGAGCCTCCAGGTCCAGGAGCGGCACCTTTTTCTCGGCCGCGACGGCCCGCACCGCGACGAGATAAGGGCCGTGGGAATCCTCAAGCACGCCCGCCGGGCTCCACTGCCGGCGCACGACCGGCGTGGCCAGGATCGGATTAGCCCCACGGGCCCGCACCTCGTCCACAAACCGGCGGAGGTTGTCGCGGTAATCCGTGGCCGGGTCGGTGTAGCGGGCCGGGTCGTCCTTCTTGGCATCGTTGTGACCGAACTGGATCAGCACCCAGTCGCCGGGCGCGAGCGCGGCGAGCAGGCGGTCCCAGTGCCCCAGCGCACGGAAGGACCGGGTGCTGCGTCCGTTCACGGCGTGATTGATGAAACGCAGCGGCGGCTGGACCAGCTCGCGGAACAGCTGGCCCCAGCCCCGCTCCGGATATTCCAGATCGGGCTTGTCGGCCATCGTCGAGTCGCCGGCGAAATGCAGCGTCGGCCCGCCTGCCGGCCGCCAGTCATCGGCTCCGGCCAGCACGGCCTCCGGCGTGAACCGTGACGAGTCGCCGGATTCCAGCTTCCGCGCCCAGGCCACGCGCCGCGTGGGAGCGGCCCCCGGACCGGTGCAGGCAAACTCGCCATAGTGCACGGTCGCTTCCGCCGCGGGACGCTTCCAGTTGTACCAGCCCTCGGGCCGCACGACCTCGGACAGCGCGGTGCGGACAAAGACCGTGCGAGCGAAGTCCCGCCAGGGCCGGCCGAGATAGGTCTTCACGCCGGCGGCCCCCGAGACCATGCAATCGGCAAAGACCAATCCGTGCGGCTGTCCTTCCGGCGTGGAAGCCGCGGTGATGTAGCCGTCCTTGAGGCAGTGAATCTGGCAGCGGTCGAAATAGGCCGTGGCCGCGCCGAAGATGAAGTCAACGTGGCCCTCGATATAGCAGTCGGCGAAATACTGGCGCCCGCGATTGACCAGGATTGTGTCCTGCCAGCCCAGAAACCGGCAGTGGCGGAAGATCACGCGGTCGCCATCCACCCGCAGCGCCAGCGCCTGGCCGACGGGACCGGCACTGTTCGCGATCGTGAGGTTTTCCCAGACCATGCCGTCGCCGTCGACCTGCACGGTGGGGGTGCGGAAGGTGCCGATGGGCCGGCCGTCGGGTCCGGGCAGATTCGCGTTGAGATCGTAGGTGATGACCGTCCGGGCCGCAGCTTCGCCGCGCACCGTGATGTTCCCGCGTTCCCGCTGGACATAGACGCGCTCCCGGTAAGTGCCGGCCTTGACGAAGATGACCCACGGCGGATCCTTGGCGGCGGTGCGCATCGGGGCCGCACTGATGGCCTCCTGCACGGACCGGAATTCACCGGAGCCGTCTGCGGCGACGACAGCATCGGCCTTGGGCGGCGCCGCCCGGACGACGGAGAGCAGCGCGAAAAGGAGGATCGCGGCCGCACGGCAGGGCATGGACGGGCGGCCGCTCATGCGGTCAGTTTCATCGGCTCAAACCGGGGCGCCAGGAGATGGTGCAGCACGAAGGTCACGAGGTACGCGCACGCGCAGATGCCGAACAGCACGGCATAACCGGCCGTCACGTCGCCGGCCGCGGTGAACCGGTCCAGCAGCTTGCCCGAATAGATGGGGAAAAGCATGCCGCCGACCGATCCCGCCATGCCGCCGATCCCGATGACCGAGGCGATGGCGTTCTTGGGAAACATGTCGGAGACCGTCGTGTAGAGGTTCGCCGACCACGCCTGGTGGGCCGCGCCGGCCAGGCCGATCAGCAGCACCGCGGTCCAATCGCCCACCTGCGTGACCGCCAGGATGGGCAGCGTGCAGAGCGCGAAGACGAACATGCCGGTCTTGCGCGCCCGGGTGACGGTCCAGCCGGACTTGGCCAGATGCCCCGTCACCCAGCCGCCGAATATGCTCAGCACCGTGACGACCGAGTAGATGCTCACGAGGAGCACCCAGCTGTTCTTGATGTCGAGGCCGCGGGTTTTTTTGAAATAGTCCGGCAGCCAGATCAGGAAGAACCACCACACCGGGTCGGTCAGGAATTTCGCCACGATGAACGACCACGTCTGCCGGTAGGCCAGCAGGCGGAGCCAGGGAATGCTTTCGCCCGGGGATTCGTCGCGGTCGCTCCGGATCAGCGCCAGCTCGGCGGGGTCGAGGCGGGCGAGCTTCTCCGGGACGTTGTAGAAGGGGATCCAGAAAAACAGCCAGACCAGGCCGGCCACGCCCGCGGCGATGAAGGCAGCGTGCCAACCCCACGTGAGCGCGATCCAGGGCACGACCGCGGGGGCCACGATGGCACCGACGTTGGCCCCGGAGTTGAAGATGCTCGTCGCCAGCGCCCGCTCACGCCGGGGAAACCAGAGCGCGACCGCCTTGATGGCCGAGGGAAAGTTGCCGCCCTCGCCCAGCCCCAGCGCCACGCGTGCCACCAGGAAGCCCCCGATGGAAAAAACCAGCGCATGACCCATCGCGGCCACACTCCAGGCAGCAATAGAGACGGCATAACCGAGCTTGGTGCCATATTTGTCGATGAACCAGCCGAAGCACAGGAGGCCGACAGCATAGGCCCCCTGGAAGGCGGAATTGACGTAGCCAAACTGCTCATTGGACCAATGCAGCTGGTCGTCGAGGATCGGCTTGAGCAGCGACAGGATCTGCCGGTCCATGTAATTGACCGTGGTCGCGGCAAACAGCAGGGCGCAGATCACCCAGCGGTAGCGACCGGTGGTCGCGGAAGTCGGGATGGCAGCGGTGCTCATGGGGTTGGCGCCGGCCGCGCGTTGGAATTGCGGCTGCGGCCCTTCGCCGCGGGTTCCACCGTGACGTTGGTGAGACGGATGCTGCCGGCCTGCTCGATCCGGTCGGTGGCGGTCACGCCGCGGAACGTGCAGTCGGTGAACTCAATCCCGGTGATGACGGCACCGGGGAAGCCTGTGATCCACATCACGCGCGGGCTCGCGCGGCTGGTGACGCGGTCCAGCTGCACGTTGCGCACGACGGGGGGATGCGAGCCCGCCGCGCCTTCCTCGTAGAGCAGGTCAATGGTGAGGACGGCTTCGGCCACCTGGCCCACCTCGACCGAGCGCATAAAGATATTCTCGATCACCCCGCCGCGCTGCGCGTTGGACTTGAGCCGCAGCGCGCGGTCGAGGCTCGGGCTGTCCATCCGGCAATCCTCGACAAACACATTGCGGCACCCGCCGGAAATCTCGCTCCCGATGACCACGCCGCCATGGCCGTCCTGCATGCGGCAGCGCCGGATCACCAGGTTCTCGCTTGGCACGCCGACGCGCCGGCCGTCGTTGTTGCGGCCCGACTTGATCGCGATGCAGTCGTCGCCGGTGTCGAACACACAATCCTCGATCAGGACGTCGCGCGACGACTCCGGATCGCAGCCATCGTTGTTCGGGCCATGTGAATGGATCTGCACGCCGCGAACGGTGACATTCTCCGAGAGCACGGGATGAATCTCCCACATGGGCGAACGGACGATGGTCACATCCTCGATGAGGACATTCTTGCAGCGGTAGGTCTGGATGAAGTTCGGCCGCAGGAAGGCCCCCTCGCCCATTACCCGCTCCGCCACCGGCACGCCGGCCTCGCCCAGCTCGTTCAGTTTGTCGCGCGCCGCCTTCTGTCGCACGGGCCGGCCGGACATCTTCAGGTTCCAGCCCCACCAGTTGTCGTCGGAGGCCTGGCCATCGAGCGTGCCCTTGCCCGTCACCGCGACATTCTCCTGTTCGAACGCGGAGATGAAGGCCGAGTAGTTCAGACACTCGACGCCCTCCCAGCGGGTGAACGCCACCGGATAGTCCGCAGGCCGGGTAGAAAACCTGAGCGTGGCGCCGTCGGCGAGGTGCAGGTTGACGTTGCTCAGAAGCCGGACCGCTCCCGTCAGCCACTCGCCGGCCGGCACGAGCACCCGACCGCCGCCCGCCTGATGGCAGGCCGCGATCGCAGCACGGATGGCCGCCGTCGCATCGCCACCAGGCTTCGCCCCGTAATCGTTGATGGGGAAATCGTGCGCTGGAAACTCCGGCGCCTGGATGCGGGCGAGCAATGCCGGCAGCGAATCCCAGCCACGGACCGCGACAGGGGACTCCTGCGCGGAAAGCATCCGGTCCACCTCGAGGCCCGCGAGGATGAAGGGCCCGGTGCCCTTCGGGTCGTTGTCCACGACGGGCTCCGAGATGTAATACGCGAAGCTGCCATCGCGCGGGCGGCCACCGGCCGTGGCAAAGCCCAGACCGGCACTCTGGCAGACCTGCGTCAGGCGGATCGTCCCATCCGGGTTGGTCTTGACGAATTCGCGGATGAGCCCGGCGTAACCCTTGAGAATGGCCGGCAGGTATTTTTCCCGCGGAAGGTAACCCCGGTTCACACCCTTCGCCATCGCGTAGACCAGCATCGCGGAGCCGGACGCCTCGAGGTAGTTGCCCGGCTGGGTTCCCAGATTGGTGACCTGCCACCACTCGCCGCTCCGGGAATCCTGCCATTTGACGGCGCCGTCCGCCACGCGCTGGAGGATGCCCGCGAGCCTGTCGGTCCCGGGCCGGTTGGCGGGGAGGTAGTCGAGCGAGTCCACGATGGACATCGCGTACCAGCCGAGGGCACGACTCCAGAAATTCGGGGAGTCCCCGGTCGCCGGATCGGCCCAGCTTTGCACGCGGGCCTCATCCCACGCATGCCGGTAAAGTCCCGTGGCGGGATCGTAACTGTGCCGGTCCATCACCACGATCTGCTGCTCGACGTCATCGAAGAGCGCGGGTTCCTTGAACAGCACGGCGTACTGCGCAAGAAACGGCGACGCCATGTAGAGGCCGTCGAGCCACATCTGGTGCGGGTAGCGCTGCTTGTGCCAGAAACCGCCCTCGCCGGTCCGCGGCTGGGTGGCCATCTGCTGGCGAAGGGTCTGCACCGCCTTGATGTAGGTCGCCTTCTGCCCGCCTCGGGCGAGCGCCGCGAGGAGCACCTTCCCTGGCGTGAGGTTGTCGAGGCTGTAGTCCGTGAGCTTGTAGCCCCGGATGGTACCGTCGGCATTGACGTGCGACGCCACCGTGCGGGTCCCGAACTCGACGTAGGTCTCGTTGCCCGTGCGCTCGCCGAGGCGGACCAGCGCGAGCGCCAGCACGGCCGGCGCATAGTCCCAGCGCGCCTTGCCCGCGCCCGCCTCGAGCGAGTGGCCCAGCCGTTTCATCTCGGATTGGGCCAGCCGTTCGGACCATGCCAGCGGCGCGGCGCCGTCGAACTGCGGCGGCGCTGCAGCGGCGGCCACGCCGGTCGCAATGGCGGAGCAGGCGGCGAGCCCGAGCAGCCAGGATCCAGGGCGATTCGTCATGGAGCGGCGGCCACGGTGACCGTGACCGGTGAGCGCATGCGCGCGGCGCAGGCGGCGACGTAATCCGTCCAGGCCTGTTCGGTGGCAAATTCGCCGGCCAGCGACCAGCCCGCCCCGATCGAATAGCGCAACGGCCGGCCGGGGGTGACCTTCGCCAGCACCAGCCGGTTGTGCTCATCCTCGGCATAGCCGCGGAAGGCGTCGGCGGACACGATGGCCGCCGTGCCGAGCGAGCCGTGGGTCTTTTGCAGGATCCACTGCGCGAGCGAGCCGTCCGCGGCCACAGTCGTGAAATTGATCTTGGGATCCTGACCCTTGTCGGTCGGGCTCTTGTCCAGGCCGATGGCGACCGTCAGTTCCGTGGCGGAGCCGCCGGTCACGGCGAAGGTGCTCTCCATCTGGTCGAGATTGTGCCCGGCATCGACGGTGAAGCGCTTCACCTCGGCCACTTTCAGTCCGTTCGCGTCCCAGGCCTCGTAGGTGAGTTCGAACATCGCGCGGATCGGGCCGTTGGCGAGGACCTTCCACGTTCGGTAGTTGCGGCCGACGAACAGCCGGTGGCCGTCCCAGATGCCCGTGCCGCCGCACCCGCGGGTTTGGCCGACATTGTACATGTCCATGCCCTCGCTGAGGTCGAACTTGTGGAAGAAATTATGGCCCTTGTTGTACCAGCGGTCGACGATGGGATAGCTGACGCGCTTGCACCAGACGTCGATGCCGCTGGAGACGAGCACTTCCTTGCCCGAGCCGGCAGGCGCGGGAGCGGCGAGGCCGGGCCCATAGATGCGATGGGCGATCTTGTCGTTCTCCCACGCAAAATCATCCAGCCGCTCCGGCACGTAGCGGGCAAACGCCTTCACGGGAAACGGCGGCGTGATCGCCTCGATCTTTCCGATCGTGAACACCGCGGACTTTTCCCCCGCCGCGAAATCATGCTGGAACAGGAGCTCGCCGTACGCGGCGCCCCGGCCGGTCGCGTCCTTGAGGGTCGGCGCGACATTGGTGACCTGGTAGGGCAGCACGTGACCGGCGGCGTCCCTGACCTCGAGATGGTAGATCTGCGCCCCGGGCAGGATGTCCGCAATACGGGACCACGGCACGCTGATGGTCTCGGCGGGACGCGCGATGGCCAAGGTGTGGGTGACGGTGACGGTGAGGCGGTCGGCCGCGGACAGCCGCGGCAGGAGGCCGGCCGCCACGAGCCAGAAGGCGAGACGGAGGGGTTTCATGGGAAATCGGGGTTAGCGCGCCAGCCAGCCGCCATCAACCGGCAGGGTAATGCCGTGGACATAGTCTGAGGCGGCAGAGGCGAGAAAGACAACGGCCCCTTTCACGTCGGCCGGCGCGCCCCAGCGCCCGGCCGGGATGCGCTCAAGGATGGCGCGCTGACGGACGGGATCGGCGCGCAGCGCCACGGTGTTGTCGGTCGCCATGTAGCCGGGCACGATGGCGTTCACATTGATGCCGAGCGGGGCGAGTTCGTTGGCCATCGCGCGGGTCAGGCCCGCCAGCCCGCTCTTGGCGGCGGCATAGGACGCGACCCGGAGGCCGCCCTGGAACGAGAGCAGCGAGGCGGTGTTGACGATCTTCCCCGGGGTGCTTCGCGCCACCAGCGCCAGCGCGAAGCGCTGGCTCAGCCGGAAGGCCGCGCGGAGATTCACGTTCATCACGTCATCCCAGTCGGCCTCGCTGAACTCGAGGAACGCGGCGCGGCGGATGATGCCGGCGTTGTTTACCAGGATATCAGGCGGACCGAGCCGGGCCGTGACGGCCTGCAGGATGCGCTCGGCCGCGGCTTCCGCACCGACATCGATGGAGACGGTACAGCTGCGCCGGCCGAGCCCGCCGACGGCCCGGGCGACAGCGGACGTATCACCACGCGCAACCAGGGCCACGTCGGCCCCGGCCTCCGCGAGGGCCACCGCGAGATCGGCGCCAAGCCCGCGCGAGGCGCCGGTGACGACCGCCACCCTGCCATCCAGCCGGAAGGTCTCGAGCACGGCGGCCATGGGCGGTCAGCGCAGCTCCGCGAGCGGCGCGGGGTCCATGTCGGCAAACTCCTGGTTCTCCCCGCCCATGCCCCAGACAAAGCTGTAGTTCGACGTGCCGGCGCCGCAATGGATCGACCACGGCGGCGAGAGCACGGCCTCGCCGTCACGCACGATGAGATGCCGGGTATCCTGGGGCCGCCCCATGAAATGGAAAACCGCCTGCCCGGGTGGCAGGTTGAAATACAGGTAGACCTCCGAGCGGCGGAGGTGCGTGTGGGGCGGCAGGGTGTTCCAGACGCTGCCGGGCTCGAGGCGGGTGACACCCATGACCACCTGGCAGGTGGGAAACGCGCCGGGATGGATGAGCTTGTAAAGCGTGCGCTCGTTGGCGGTCTCCCGCTGGCCGAGCCGCGTGCCCGCCACGTCGCGGAAGGCGACGTGCCGCGTCGGATAGGCGGCGTGCGCCGGATAGCTGAGCAACCAGAAGCGCGCCGGCTCGGCGTCGCCCTGCGAGCCGAAAACAACCTCCTTCGCGCCCCGGCCCAGGTAGAGCGCATCCAGCGGCTCGAGGCGGTGCTCGACGCCATCAACGCGGACCGATCCAGGGCCGCCCAGGTTGACCACGCCGGCCTCGCGCCGCTCCAGGAAGTGGGCGCTGCGCAGCTCCGCCGGGCTGGGCAGCGGCACCTCCCGCGACCGGGGCAGGATGCCACCCAGCACGGTGCGGTCGGTCTCCCAGTAGTGAAGGTCCGCTACGTCCGGCCGGAACAATCCGGAAACGAGAAACTCCTTTCGCAGGTCGCCCGGCGCCAAGGCAGCGGCCTGCGCCGGGTAAATGCTGTCGTGCGGCTTCATCGGAAAATACGGGCGGGCCGGCCGGCCGCAGGGCCGGCGCCGGGTGGGCACCATCCGGAGGAGGGGCAATTCATCGGGTCGGGGACTGGGGTGGTCGTTGTCTCCGGCGGGGTGGCACCGGTGGGGTCAAAGCCATAGTTCACTAATGAACTTGCATTTCATATTTGAATATTGGCAGGCTGAGGCAACAAGAAAACACGCGCCTGGGCGCGTCCGTTATTCCCTTGGTAACCGGCAGAAAATCCCAACCGTGCCTTCCGTGCCGCCCTCCCCCGCCCGCCGCGCCCCGGCTGTGAAACCCGCCGCCGAGCGGTACGTGATTCCGAACCTGCGCAACGCCTGCCGCATCCTCAAGCTGCTGGGCCGGCATCCCGACGGGCTCAAGGCCGCCGAGCTGGCGCGCGAGCTGCGCATCCCGGTCACGACGACCCTCCGGATCATGACGACGCTTTCCCTGGAAGGCCTGGCCCGCAGGACCGGCGCCGGCTTCGAACTCGGCCCCGGGCTGATCCAGCTGGGCAACGCCGCCCTGGCCGGCACCGAGATCCGCGAGCTCGCGCAGCCGCTGCTGCAGCAGCTTACCGCGACCACGGACGAAACCTCGCACCTGGCGATCCCCTGCGACGACCGCGCGCTGATCCTCGCCGTGCAGGACAGCCCGCACCCCCTCCGCGCCGCGTCGCGTCCCGGCTTCCTGGCGGAGCTGCACTGCTCGTCCACCGGCAAGGTTTTCCTCGCCTACCTCCATCGGGGCCGGCTGGCCGAGGTCGTCGCCCAGGCGGCGCCGGCGGCGCGCACGCCGCAGACGCTCACCACGCTGGGCGCGATCCGGAAGGAGGCCGACCTCACGCGCCGGCGCGGCTACAGCCTCGACAACGAGGAGTACAACCCGGGGGTCCGCTGCCTCGCGGCCCCGGTCTTCTCCGCCGACGGCTCCGTCGCCGCCGCCGTCGGCATCACCGCCGCCACCCTGCGCTTCACCCGGGATCGCATTCCCGAGATGGCCCGCAAGGTACGCACCATCGCCGGCGAGCTCTCCCAGTTGCTGGGATACAGCCCCGGTCCGGCCTGATCCGACCGGAATTCCTCCCCGCCCGCCACCATGCCCGCTCCCCACCAGCTCACCGCTCCCGCCGGCACCGAACTCACGGCCACCGAGGCCGCCGCGCTGATCGCGCGCGCGACCCCGGCCGCGGACTTCCGCGGGCAGCGCGTGCTCCTCATCATTCCCGACGGGACCCGCACGGCGCCGATCGGCCTGATGTTCAAGGCCCTCCACGCCCAGCTCGCCCCCGTGGTGAAAAAATTCGACGTGATGATCGCGCTGGGTACGCATCCCGCGATGTCCGACGAGGCCATCCATGCCCGCGTCGAGATCACCGGCACGGAACGCGCCTCCGTTTATCGCGGGGTTGAGTTCATCAATCACGAGTGGGACAATCCTGCGGCCCTGCGTGACCTCGGGGTCATTCCCGCCGCGGAAATTTATGCGCTCTCCGGCGGTCTCTTTGCCATGGACGTGCCCGTGCATGTCAACCGGCGGCTGTACGAGTATGATCTCGTCATCATCTGCGGTCCGGTTTTCCCGCACGAGGTCGTCGGGTTCTCCGGCGGCAACAAGTACCTTTTCCCGGGGGTCGGCGGCGCCGGCATCCTGAATTTCTTCCACTGGCTGGGCGCGGTCGTGACCAACCCGATGATCATCGGCAACAAGTGGACGCCGGTGCGCAAGGTGGTCGACCGGGCCGGCGCGATGGTCACGGTGCCGAAACTCTGCTTCTGCCCGGTGGTCGGCGACGGCGGAAAATTTGCCGGCCTGTTCGCCGGAACGCCCGAGGAGGCGTGGGATTCCGCCAGCGAGCTCTCGAAGGAGCTCCACATCACCTACAAGGACCGGCCGTTCCACACCGTGCTCTCCTGCGCCCCCCCGATGTACGACGAACTCTGGGTCGCGGGCAAATGCATGTACAAGCTGGAGCCGGTCGTCGCCGACGGCGGCGAACTCATCATCTACGCACCGCACCTGCACGAAATTTCCCTGACCCACGGCGAACACATCCGCCGCATCGGTTACCACTGCCGCGACTATTTCCTGAAGCAGTGGGACAAGTTCAAGGACGAGCCCTGGGGCACGCTGGCGCATTCGACGCACGTGCACGGCATCGGTACCTACGATGCGGCGACCGGGATTGAGACGCCGCGGGTGCGCGTGACGCTCGCCACGGGCCTGACCGAGGCGCAGTGCCGCGAGATCAACCTTGGCTATCGCGACTGGCGCACGATCCGGCCGGAGGACTTTGCGAACCGCGAGGCGGAAGGGGTGCTCCTTGTGCCCAAGGCGGGCGAACGCCTTTATCACCTGCGGCAGAAACCGAAATGGGCCGGCGGGGAATGATCAGGCCGACGATCCCCTGGCCCGGAAGCGTTCTTAAAGAAGGAAACGGAAGGTTTCCCGAGAAAAGGGAAACCCTGCTCCGTTTTCCCCGCTATCTCCTGTAACCGAGTCGGAGCGCCTGCACTCCGGCTATTTCGTCGCACCAGCGCTCTTCGGGTAGGACTTCGCCAACGCAAGATTGATGGCTGCCAGCACCAGCAATCCCGCCGCGCCACCCGTCACCGACGCGGCGAAAAAATGCGCCGGTGCGCCGATGTCACCGAAAAGCGGCGTCGCCGATTGCACCAGCGTCGAGCCGGTCTTGGCCGCGAGGTAGCCCAGGGGGGCCAGCAGCCAGAAACGCGGCGCGCGGCGCACCGCCCAGGCGGTGAGCACGGCAAAAATCACCAGCTCGAGGCTCATCACGCTGAGAAACTTCCAGGCCGGCAGGCCGGTCACCAGCAGGTTGACGGCCGGCGCAAACAGCCCGGTCAGCAGGCCCGCCCCCGTGCCGTAAAAATAAACCGCCACGAAAGTCGCCCAGAACATCGGCAGCAGGTACGCGCCCAGCGGCCGGGCCCCGGACCACGGGGCCAGATGCACCGCGAAGGGGATCAGCCACGCGATGAAAAGCAGCACCGCCGTTTCGCGGACGGTGATTTTCCTGAAGACGCTGCCGGCCGGGGACGCGAAGGAGCTCATGCGGGCAACTTAGGGCGCGACTCCTCCGGCGCAATCCGCAATCGTTTTCTCCGCGTGAACCTCATTCTGTTCGAACCTGCCGAGCTGGCCACGCCCCTGCCGCGGAGCGATCCGCGGGCGGCGCACCTGCTCGGGGTCCTGCGCCGGGAGGAAGGCGGAACGTTCGATGCCGGGGTGATCAACGGTCCCCGTGGGCAGGGCACGCTCGTGCGGATCGGTCCGGACACCCTCACGTTGCGTTTCGTCTGGGGCGCCGCGCCGTCCGCGCCGGACCCCCTCACGCTGCTCATCGGCCTGCCCCGCCCCCAGACCGCCCGCGACATCCTGCGCGAAGCCACGTCGCTCGGTGTCGCCGCGCTGCATTTTTTCCGGACGGACAAAGGGGAGCCAAGCTACGCCCGGAGCACCCTCTGGTCCTCCGGCGAATGGCGCCGCCAGCTCATCCTCGGGGCCGAACAGGCCTTCGCCACGCAGCTACCCGCCGTCACGCACGGTCTATCCCTGGCCGAGAGCATCGCCTCCCTTTCTCCAGGCGCATCCCGGGTCGCGCTCGACAACTACGAATCGCCGCAGCCGCTCTCCGCGATCGACGCCCAACCCCCGGTCATACTCGCGTTCGGCGCCGAGCGCGGCTGGTCGGCCGCTGAGCGCGACCTGCTGCGCGCGCAGGGCTTTGACTTCGCCCATCTCGGGCCGCGCGTCCTGCGCTCCGAAACCGCCGTCATCGCCGCCCTCGCGGTCGTCAGGGCGAAGCTCGGGTTGCTCTGAAGAAGGCGACGGTCGGCTGGCGCACGCCCTTGCCGAGCCGCTTCACCAGCGTCCAGCCCGCGGGCGCAAGTTCGATCTCGCCCGGCAGCTCGAACACCACGAGCGCATCCGGCTTCGAGGCCATCACCGGCGCCAGCCGCGCGAAGAGCACCGGCGCAACTTCGGGGATGATTTCGTACGGCGGGTCAATGAACACGAGGTCCGGTACCGTGCCGACGTCCAGCGGCACCGTCAGCGCATCCGCCTGCAACACCTCCAGACCCGCCGGACTCCGCTCCAGGCTCTTGCACACGGCCGCGAGATTCTGGCGCACGCATGCGGCGGCCTTGGCGTTTTTCTCCACAAACCTCCCGCCGGTCGCGCCCCGGCTGAGCGCCTCAAGCCCGTACGCCCCGCTGCCGGCGAACAAGTCGAGAAACTGCGTACCCGTCACATAGGCCCCCAGGCTGGAGAACGCCGCCTGCCGCATGCCATCTGTCGCCGGGCGGACGGCATCGCCCTTGGGGACTGCAAGCGGGATACCGCGGGCTTGGCCGCCGGAGATGCGCATGGGTAAAGGGGATTGTGATTACAGGAGGAAACGGAGGAAGCTGAGCACAAGGCTGGAAGCGCGGAATTCCAAATCTTGAGTTTCGCCTTTCCCCTCCCGCCATTTCCAATCTTCAAAGTTACGATCCAGACGCATGACACCGCCGGTCTCCGACCACTTCAACGGGAAAACCTTCTTTTACCCCGGTTCGCGCGTGGTGCCCGGCCTGCTGGACCTGCTGCGCTGGCAACTCACCAGCCGGCGCGCGTCCTGGCCCCGGTGGGTGGAGACCGCGCCCGCTCCGGTCCCACCGGCTCCGGCCGGCGCCGGCGTTGCGGCGACCTGGATCAATCATTCGACCTTCCTGCTGCAAACCGCGCAGGGCAACCTGCTGACCGATCCGGTGTTTTCGGACCGCGTGAGCCCCGTGGGCTGGGCCGGCCCGCGCCGGGCCCATGCACCCGGGGTGGCGCTGGCCTCGCTGCCGCGGATCGATGCGGTGCTCCTGAGCCATGATCATTACGATCACTGCGACCTGCCCTCGCTGCGGCAGCTGGCGCACGCGCATCAGCCGGTGTTCATCGCGCCGCTGGGTCACCGCGCGCTGCTCGCCGGAGTGGGAGCCACGCGCGTCGTCGAACTCGATTGGTGGCAGACCCACCAGCCGTGGCCGGAACTCACCGTGACGCTCACCCCCTCCCGGCACTGGAGCCGGCGCAGCCCGGCTGGCACCAACCGCCGGCTGTGGGGCGGCTTCTCCCTCCAAGTGGCGGCGCGGTGCGTGTGGTTTCTGGGCGATTCGGGTTATGACCGGGAACTCTTCCGCGAGATCGGCCGACGTTGCGGCCCGCCCGACCTCGCGATGATCCCGATCGGCGCCTATGAGCCGCGGTGGTTGATGCAGACCGCGCACATGAATCCCGCGGAAGCCGTGCAGGCGCACCTGGATGCCGGTGCGCGCCTGAGCGTGGCCATGCATTGGGGTGCGTTTCAGCTCACCGACGAAGGCCGCGAAGCTCCGGTGCGGGCCCTGGAGCAGGCCAGGCTGGCCGCCGGCGTGTCGGTGGAAAAATTCCGCGCCCTGGCTCCCGGCGAGAGTATCACGGTGTAACCGGCGAGGCGTTTGGACCGGGTGAACGGGGATTCATCGTGGCTGAAATCGGCCTGACGCGCCTGAAACCTAACATAGAATTTGCGCCTAAGCCCGAATCCCGTAACCGTAGACCCCTAAATATCATCGCGTTCGGTGGGAACTGGCACCCATTCGCCGCGCTCTAACGTCGGTTGCCCGATTTCCACTCTTTATCATGAAACTCGTCCGCTCCCTCGCATTCGCCGGCTGTTTGGCCGCGCTCATTGTGCGCGCCGGGGCCGGGGAGCAGAATGCGTGGCCGGTGCGGGTGGAGCAGCTCGACGTCGCCTGGCACCCGACCTCCTGGGAGGCACTCGGCCCGCTGATCTTCCGGAAGCCCGCTCCCGAAGGCGGCACGGTCAGCGGATTCCGGCCATTCTATGTGCAGACAGACGATGTGAACGGCCTGACCACGTCGGCCACCGTGCTTTATCCGCTCTTCATTTACCGGGCGGACAGCGACACGTACCAGTGGACGATCCTGGATTTGATCACCAAGGCGGGGCCCAGGCAGGACGGCCCGGCCTACCGCGGCGACAAGACCCAGGCCTTCGATCTGTGGATCTTCTGGTTTTCGCGGCAAACCGGCTCGCCAGACACGTCGTACCGCGCGCTTTTTCCCGTCATCGGTACGATCAAGAACCGGTTGGGCTACGACCGGCTGTCCTGGGTGATCTGGCCGCTGTATTTCCGGACGGAAAAGCAGGGCGCGGTCACAACATCCACGCCCTGGCCGTTCCTCCGCGTCACGCGCGGCACGGAGCAGGGATTCGCGCTGTGGCCGCTGTTCGGCTGGGACGACAAGCCGGGGGCATTCCATACGGCTTTCTGGCTCTGGCCGCTCGGCTGGAACTCCACCACCCAGCCCGCGGAGGACGCCCCGCCCGGCACGGAGCCGGTCCGGCAATTCGGCTTCATCCCGTTCTATACGCGCGACCAGCACACAGGTTATATCAATGAAAACTACGCCTGGCCGTTCTTTGGGTATACGGACCGGACCGTGCCGGACCGCTATCACGAGACGCGCTACCTCTGGCCGCTTTTCGTGCAGGGGCGCGGCGACCACAGCTACGTGAACCGCTGGGGCCCGTTTTACACCCACTCGGTCATCAAGGGCACGGACAAGACCTGGGTGCTGTGGCCGCTGATCCGGCGGGAAAACTGGATCGAGTCCGGCCTCGCGCAGCGCAAGACGCAGTTCTTCTACGTGGTGTACTGGTCGCTCGAGCAGCGCAGTACCACCAATCCCCTCGCCGCGCCCGCGAGCCGCACCCATCTCTGGCCTCTGTTCAGCACCTGGGACAACGGCGCGGGCCGCCGGCAGTTCCAGTTGCTCAGCCCCTTCGAGGTGCTCTTCACCGACAACGACAGCGTGCGGGAAAGCTGGACGCCGCTCTTCGCGCTCTACCGGGCGGACCAGCGGAGCCCCGACGACCGGCGCTGGGCCCTGCTGTGGAATGCGGTCAGCTGGCGCCGCGTCCACGAGGAGAGGGAGTTTCACCTCGGCCCGTTGCTGAGCGTGGAATCCGACCCGCAGCAGGGCCGCATCGCGCTGGGCAACGGCCTCGTCGGCCTGAAGCGCGAGCCCGGCCGGCCGGGCTGGCGCCTGTTCTGGTTCGATTTCACGCCCAAAGTGAACACGCTTCCGCAGTCCCTCTGACATGAAACAGCTCATCTCCATCCTCGAGGGCTTCGGCAGCACCTTGCAGCTCTTCCTCCGGGCCGTCTCCTTTGCCGGCACCTTGCCGCGCCAGCGCGCCCGGTTCATTGAGCAGTGCTACCTGATCGGCTACACCACCCTGCCCATCGTCGCCATCTTGAGCTTCTTCATCGGCGCGGTGCTCGCGCTGCAGGCGGGCTATTCAATGCAGAATTTCGGGGCGATGCAGTTCATCGGCTCGCTCGTCGGCCTCTCCATGGCCCGGGAACTCGGCCCCGTGATGGTCGCCATCCTGCTCGCCGGCCGCGTCGGCTCGGCCATCACCGCCGAGCTCGCCTCCATGAAGGTCAACCAGGAGGTCGACGCCCTGGAAACCATGAACATCCCGCCCGCCCGCATGCTCGTGCTGCCCCGGCTCGCCGCCGTGCTGGTGATGATGCCGGTGCTGGCCATCATCGCGGACCTGGTCGGCTGGTTCGGCGGCGCCATCGTGGCGAAATACACCAGCTTCATCAGCATCGAGCCCGAGGCCTATTTCTCCGTCCTGCGCCGCTACATGAAGTTCCAGGACGTGACGAACGGCCTCATCAAGGCCGAGGTCTTCGGGTTGGCCGTGGTCCTCGTCTGCTGCAACATCGGCCTCAATACCCGCGGCGGCCCCCGGGAGATCGGCGCTTCGGTCACGCGCGCGGTCGTCGTTTCCCTCATTCTCATCCTGGTGCTCGATTACTTCGTCACCAAGGTCCTGCTGTAATCATCTCCCATGCCCTGCAGCCCCACGCGCAATCCCTTCACCGCCGCCGAGACGCCCGCCGTCGGCGTGACCATCGAGCATTTGTCCAAGAGCTTCGGCAGCCACGTCGTGCTGCAGGATGTCTCGTTCGCCGTCGAGCCCGGGGAGATCTTTGTCCTTATGGGCCCCAGCGGCTCGGGCAAGAGCGTGCTGCTCAAGCATATCGTCGGGCTCGAGGCGCCCAGCTCCGGGCGGGTGCTCGTCAACGGCCAGGATGCCCTCGCCGCGGAAACGCGGGGGCACGAGCGCATCGGCATGGTCTTCCAGTCCGGCGCCCTCTTCAATTCGCTCACGGTCTACGACAACCTTGCGCTCTACCCGCGCGAACACCGCACGGCCACCGAGGCCGGCATCCGGGAAAAGGTGATGCACGCACTGCAAATCCTCTCGCTCGAGGACACCGCGCAGAAGTTCCCCTCCGAGCTCTCCGGCGGCATGAAAAAACGCGTGGCGATCGCCCGGGCGCTGGTCATGGAACCGCAGCTGCTGCTGTACGACGAACCCACCAGCGAGCTTGATCCGGTGATGTCGGCCACCATCAGCGAGATCATCGCCTCGCTCAAGGGTGAGTACCACGTCACCACCATCGTGGTCTCCCACGACCGCGAACTTGCGCTCAACATCGCGGACCGCGTCGGGATCCTGATGGACAGCCGCCTCATTTTTCTCGGAACCCCGGCTGAGCTGCGCGAACCCAAGGATCCGCAGGTGGCCGGCTTCCTTTATCCCAAGATCGACCTTAAGCATCCCCGTTTCAAAAAACTGGAGACCTGAACCATGAACAACGCACAGCAAACGGCCCGCGTCGGGCTTTTCTTCCTCCTCGGGCTTGCCCTCACCTGGGTGACCTTCGAGACCCTGAGCGGGGGCACGCTTTTCAAGGAGAAGGGCTATCTGCTCGTCGCCGGCTTCGAGAGCCTCAAGGAGCTCAAACAGGGCGATGAGGTGCGCATGGCCGGCGTGAAGATCGGCACGATCGAGACCACCCGCCTGGCCGGACGCCGCGCCGAGGCGCTCCTGCGGATCGATCCCGGCGTCAAGGTCGCCAGCGACGCCACCGCCAGCATCGTCATGGCCGGGCTGATCGGGACCAACTACGTCAGCATCGACCTCGGCAGCGCCAGCGCGGGAGCACTGGCGGACGGCGCCGAGATCCGGACCAAGGTCACACCCGATATCAATTCCATCATGACCGACCTCGGCAATCTCGGGCAGAAGCTGGATGGCGCGCTGAGTTCGTTTGGCAGCGCCTTCAACGGCGACGGCAAGGGCGGCGGGCTCTTCCAGAAGCTCGACAAGCTCGTGACCGACAACAGCGACCGGGTCAGCTCCACCATGACGAACCTGCAGGAGATCACCACCAAGCTCAACAAGGGCGAGGGCACGCTCGGCAAGCTCATCAACGACCCGTCCCTCCATGACGAGCTGGTCGCCGCCGTCGATGAGATCAAGTCGACCACAACGCAGGCCAAGAGCTTCGTTTCGGACGCGCAGGGCATCATCGCCCAGGTGAAGTCCGGCCAGGGCGCGCTTGGCACCCTCGTGTACGATGAGGCCACGGCCAACAACCTCCGCGCGACCGTCGCCAACCTCCGCTCCGTTTCCGACAAGCTGGCCAAGGGCGAGGGCACGCTCGGCAAGCTCATCAACGACGACTCCCTCTACAACACGGCCCAGAACACCCTCAAGAAGGCGGACCGCGCCATCGACGGCCTGGGTGACTCCGGCCCCATCACCGCGGTGGGCATTGTCGCCAAGTCGCTGTTCTGAGCTGCGAATTACGATTTGCGAGGGCCGAGGGAGGGATTTCCGCTCGGCCCGCACCGGGAATTTGCGCAAGGCTGCCGGGACGGCTGCACCCGTGGTACGAACCCTGCCTTCGTCTGCGCAATCGTACCTCGAATCTCGTACCTCGTAAATCGTCCTTCGTACCTCTTCAGACCTTCGGGCCGCCCTGTGCCAAATTGCGCGCCCGGAGCCGGAGGCCGTTCAGGCGGATGAAGCCCGTCGCGTCGGTCTGGTTGTACCAGCTCTTCACGCCTTCCATCGACGCGATGTTCAGGTCGTAGAGCGAGTACTTCGACTTGCGGCCGCAGGTGATGATGTTGCCCTTGTAGAGCTTGAGGCGGACGGTGCCGGTGACGTACTTCTGGCTCTCATCCACCAGCGCCTGCAGCGCCTCGCGTTCCGGGGCGAACCAGAAGCCGTAGTACACCAGCTCGGCGTATTTCGGGATGAGCGAATCGCGCAGGTGCATGACCTCGCGGTCCATCGTGAGCGACTCCACCTGCCGGTGGGCCTGCATGAGGATGGTGCCGCCCGGAGTCTCGTAGACGCCGCGGCTCTTCATGCCGACAAAGCGGTTCTCGACAAGATCCACGCGGCCGATGCCGTGCTTGCCGCCGAGCTTGTTGAGGGCCCTGAGCACGCCGGCGGGTGACAGCTTCTGGCCGTTCACGCTGACACAGTTGCCCTTCACGAAATCAAGCTCGACGTACTCGGCCCTGTTTGGCGCGTCCTCGGGCGAGACGGAGAGCTTGAACATGCCCTTGTTCGCCTTCGTGGTCGGATCGAACCACGGGTCCTCGAGGATGCCCGCCTCATAGGAGATGTGCAGGAGGTTGCGATCCATCGAATAGGGCTTCTTGAGCGAGGCCTCGACCGGGATCTTGTGCTCCGCGCAGTACGCGATCATCTCGGCGCGGCCGGGAAACTCATTGCGGAACGCCTCGAGCTTCCACGGCGCGAGGATCTGCAGGCGCGGGTTGAGCGCCATGTAGGTGAGTTCGAAGCGGCATTGGTCGTTGCCCTTGCCCGTGGCGCCGTGCGCCACCGTGTCGGCCTTCTCCTTCGCCGCGATCGCGACCTGCGCCTTGGCGATGAGCGGGCGGGCGATCGAGGTGCCGAGGTAGTACTGGCCCTCGTAGATCGCGTTGGCGCGGATCATCGGATAGATGAAGTCGCGGGCAAACTCCTCGACGAGGTCGAGCGTGTAGTGCTTCGACGCCCCCGTGCGGCGCGCTTTCTGGGGGAGGCCCTTCAGCTCCTCCTCCTGGCCGATGTCGGCGGCAAAGGTGACGATCTCCGCGTCGTAGGTTTCGCGGAGCCACTTGACGATGACGGACGTGTCGAGGCCGCCAGAATAGGCGAGGACGATTTTCATGGAGAAAGGCAAACTGAAGCCAGCCGCACCCCGGGGCAAATCGAATCGCCGGGCCCAGCCCGGGCGAACGTCGAACCTTGAACGCCCCACAGGCAACCTCGAACACCCGACCCCGGCAGGCCCGCACTTCGGCGTTGGACGTTCAGCGCTGAGCGTTCGCTGTTCGCCTGGGAATCAGGGAGCCGGGCGATGGCGGCTCAGCGTCGCCAGAATCGCCTTCTGCATGTGGAGGCGGTTTTCCGCCTGGTCGAAGATGACGGAGCGCGGGTTGTCGAGCACGGCCTGTTCAACCTCCTCGCCCGGATGCGCGGGCAGGCAGTGCATGAACAGGGCACCGGGCTTGGCCGCCGCAAAGAGCTTCGCGGTCGCGGCATAGGGCTGCATCTGGGCGATGCGCTCGTCGGCCTCCTCTTCCTGCCCCATGCTGGCCCAGACGTCGGTGTAAACGATGTCGGCACCCTTCACGGCCTCATACGGATCGGTGGTGAACTGGTAGTCGGCTGCGCGCCCCTCGGCGGCCAGCTGCGCCTTGATCTCCGGGCCCGGCTCGTAAACCTGCGGGCCGGCCAGCGCGACTTTCATCCCAAACAGGCTCGCGCCAAGGATCCACGAGTTGGCCATGTTGAAACAGGTGTCCCCCAGATAGGCGATTTTCCGGCCCTTCAGGGACCCGACGAGATCGCCACCGGGGCCGGCCCAGATCTCTGCCGCCGTGAAGGCGTCGGAATAAATCTGGCAGGGATGCAGGAAATCCGTGAGGCCGTTGATGACCGGCACTTCCGCGGCCGCGGCGAGCCGGACCACGTCGCTGTGATCGTAGGTGCGCACGATGAGGCCGTGTACGAACCGGGAGAGCACGCGCGCGGTGTCCTCCACCGATTCGCCCCGGCCGAGCTGGAGGTCATTCCGGTTCAGGAAGAGCGGATTCCCGCCCAGTTCGTGGATGCCGACCTCGAAGGAAACCCGCGTGCGCGTGCTGGACTTGGAAAACAGCAGCGCCCACGTCTGGCCGGCGAGCACCGCCGACGCGGCGCGGCCCCGCTGGGCCTTGAATTCCCGGGCAAGCGCAAACACTCCGGCCAGCTCATGGGCCTTGAAGTCGGTCTCTTTGAGGAAGTGCTGCATCTGGGAAAAGGATGACGGTAAACGGGCCCCGGGAGGGTGCACGAGAGCAAATTTCCCGCCAAACTGGCTGGAAATCAGGCCTTGGCGGCGAAAACCGTGCGGAAGATCCCGACGGATTGGGCCAGTTCCTCGGGCGTGGCAATCAACGGCGGGAACACGCGGATCACGTTGCCGCCCGCGCTCACCACCAAGAGGCCGTGCTCGCGCAGGGCCGTGATATAGGGGGCCGGATCCGAAGTGAGCTGGATGCCCACCAGGTAGCCCTTGCCCCGGACCGCGACCACCTGGGCGGGGAACTCCGCGATGAACTGCGAGAGCGCCTCGATCCACGGGCCGCTGCGGGCGCGCACCGTCTCAAGGAGGTTGTCCCGCTCGAAGACCTCGAGCACCGCCAGCCCCGCCGCGCAGGCCAGCGGGGTGCCGCCAAACGTAGTGCCATGGCTGCCCGGGGTGAACAGGTCCGCAAACCGGTCCCGGACCCAGATCGCGCCGATGGGAAAGCCGCCGCCGAGGCCCTTCGCCATGGCGATGGCATCCGGCAGGATGCCGGCGTGCTCGAACGCGTAGAACTTTCCCGTCCGGCCCACGCCGCACTGCACCTCGTCCAGCAGCAGCAGGAGGTTGTGCCGGTCGCACAGCTGGCGCAGCCCGCGCAGGAATTCCGGCGTGCAGGGATTGATGCCGCCCTCGCCCTGGATCGTCTCGACGAAGATCGCCGCGGTGTCCGCGTCGATCAGGTCCGCAAAGCTCTGCAGGTTGTTCAGCTCGCCGAAGGCGAAGCCGGCCACCAGCGGCCGGAAGCCCTTCTGGATTTTTTCCTGCGGCGTCGCGCTCATGCCGCCGAACATGCGGCCGTGAAACGCGTTCTTCGCGCAGATCACCTTGATGCATTTTCCCTCCGTGCCGCTTTTCGCCACGCCGTGCAGCCGGGAAAGCTTGATGAGCGCCTCGTCGGCCTCGCCGCCGCTGTTGCAGAAAAAAACCCGGCCCGGCCCGGCCCGCTGCACGATGCGGCGCGCGAGCTCGCCCTGGTTGGGGTGGCGGAAAAGATTGCTGACGTGAATCAGTTCGCCGGCCTGCCGCTGGATCGCGGCCACCCAGTGCGGGTGGCAATGGCCCAGCGAGCTCACCGCAATGCCCGAGGTGAAGTCGAGGTAGCGGTTGCCCGCATCGTCCCAGACCTGCGCCCCCGCGCCGCGCACGAGCGTCAGGGCGGCGCGGGCATAATTCTTCAGCACGTTGGCATCATAGAGCTCGGCGGTGCTGGTGCGGACGATGGAGGGCGGGTTCATGGATTGTGGATTCTCGATTCTGGATTTTCGACTTCGCCGCCGGCCGGGGGCGGCCAGCTGGAAACCGAGAATCAAAAATCAAAGCGACTCAGCCTTGAACGATCTCGGTGCCGATGCCCCGGTCGGTGAAGATCTCGAGCAGCAGGCTGTGCGGCAGGCGGCCATCGATGAAATGGACGCGTTGCACGCCCTCCTGGAGCGCGCGCATCGCGCTGAGCACCTTCGGGCGCATGCCCTTGTCGATCACGCCTTTCTTCTTCAGGTCCTCGATCTGGCTGATCTTGAGCGTGGAAATGAGCGAATCCATGTCCGCCGGGTTGGCCAGCAGGCCGGGCACGTCGCTCATGTACACCAGCCGGCGGGCGCGCAGCGCGCTCGCCACCCGGCCCGCGACCAGGTCGGCGTTCACGTTGTACGGCTTGCCGTCGAGCCCCTCGGCCACCGGCGAGATCACCGGGGTGAAGCCGTCGGCGATCTCCTTCTTGATGAGCTTCACCTTCACCTCGGTCACGTCGCCAACGTAGCCGAGGTCGACCGCGTTGCCGTCGTCGTCCGTGGTGAGCTTCTGGCAGACGAGCACCGTGTCGCCCGGCAGCCCCTTCGGGCGGCCCTTCGCCGACAGGATCGCGTCGCAGACCTCCTTGTTGACAATTTCATCGAGGGTCTTCTTGACGACGGAAATCGTGGCCTCGTCCGTGACGCGCATGCCGTTGACGAACGTCGCCTTCAGGCCGGAGGACTCCATGGCCCGCGTGATGGCCTTGCCGCCGCCGTGGACGACCACGACGTTGATGCCGGCCGCCGCGAGAAACGCGACGTCGTGCGCGACACGCGAACGCGCGACGGGATCCGGATCATCCATGAAGCTCCCGCCGTATTTCACCACGAACGTGGAGCCCCGGAAATCCTGGATGTAGGGCAGCGCCTCGATGAGGACCTTGGCCTTGGCCGTGACTTCAGCGACATTCATCGCGATCAAGGCGCGCGGCTCTGCGCCGCGGAGAAGGAGGAGGCGGAAAGGTCGGTGTTCACGGCAAGGGACGAAAGTAGCACGTGAATAAGGCACACCGGCCGCGCATTTCCACAAAAATTTTCGCCGGCGGCCCGCGTCGCGGTTCCGTCACAATAAAATCTACTTCACTCCGGCGCGCCGCGTGCCCACTGCTTTCATCGTGTCCAGCACCCATCTCACCTTCGCCTCCCGGGAGGCGCACCACGCGTGGCTCACCTCGCAGGCCCGGCTGCCCGCCGGCTTCCGCGTCGGCACGATGCGGTTTGATTTCACGCCGCGCGAGGCGCCCAAGCCCGCCAAGATGATGCTCACGCTCATCGCGCTCGACCGGCCCACGCCGGATTTCGCCGCTGTCTTCACCCGGAACGCCCTGCCGGGCGCCCCGATCGTGATCGGCCGGCAACGGCTCGGCGAGCCGACGCTCGGGGCCGTCATCGTGAACAACAAGGTGTCCAACGTCTGCGCGCCCGGCGGCGTGGAGGCCTCGGAGAAAATCTGCGCGGAGACGGCGCGACTGCTCGGGCTGCAGGCCGGGCAGATCCTGCCCAGCTCCACCGGTGTCATCGGCTGGGGCCTGCCCGTGGACGCAATGATCGGAGCCTTGCCCGCGGCAGCCGGCGCCCTGGCGGCCGGATCCATCCTTCCGGCCGCAGAAGGGATTGTGACCACCGACCTTTATCCGAAAATCCGCCGGGCCGACCTCGGCGGCGGCAGCATCGTCGGCATCGCCAAGGGCGCGGGCATGATCGAGCCCAACCTGGCCACAATGCTGGTCTACGTCCTGACGGATCTCGCCGTGCCGCGCGCCGCCCTGCGCGCGATGCTCACGCGGGCGGTGAACGCGACCTTCAACGCCATCAGCGTCGACAGCGACACCAGCACGTCGGACACCGTCGCGCTGATTTCCTCCGGACGCGTGGCCGGCGTGGACCACGCCGCCTTTGAGCAGGCGCTCACCGCGGTGTGCCGGGACCTGGCCGAGGATGTCGTGCGCAACGGCGAGGGCGTACGCCACGTGATCCGCGTGCAGGTGCAACACGCGGCCACGCCCGAACTGGCGCGGGCGCTGGGCAAGGCCATCGTCAATGCCCCGCTGTTCAAATGCGCGGTGGCGGGCAACGACCCGAACGTCGGCCGGCTCGTCCAAGCCATCGGCAAGCATGTCGGCGCCCACGCGCCCGCCACGGATTTGTCCCAGCTCCGCCTGACACTCGGCGGCATCGAGATCTTCGCCAACGGCGTGTTCCAGCTGAACCCGGCGAAGGAAATCGCGCTCGTCACCCACCTGCGCGAAGCGGAGCTCTACGCGAGCGCGCCGCCGAGGGACGGCGTGTTCACCGCGCCGATCAGCTACCCGCCGCACGAGCGCTGCGTGGAGATCGTCGTGGACCTCGGTCACGGTTCGGCCGAAACCACCGTCATCGGCGGCGATCTCACCCACGAGTACGTGAGCGAGAACGCGGATTACCGGAGCTGAGCCAAAGGTACGAGGCCAGGTTGACGAGAGACGGTTGGCCGAGGCAGGCGCGGAATCTGATCTGTGCCAGGCGGGGCAAATCTCCGCCAGACCGGCGACTCCATGTCCTTCGTCTGCGTCCTCCGATCGTACCTCTTCCCTCGAGAATCGGCCCGACCGTCGGGCCCTACTGGTTCACGTGCGCAACCGTCGCCGGCGGGAAGCCGTTGAAGTAGGTCGCCGAGGCGTGGCTGTAGGCGCCGATGTTCACGCTGTAGACAAAATCATCCCGCTGCAGGTCGGGCAGGTTTTCCGCCATCGAGACCACGTCGAGTGCGTCGCAGGTCGGGCCGAAGACGGAACAGATCTGCGTCGGGCCTTTCTTGAACGCCTTCACCGGGTATTTGCAGTGGTCGAAGATGACGCCGGAGTAGGTGTGATATACGCCGTCGTTGATGTAGTAGCACATTTTGCCGTCGCGCACGGCCTTGCCGATGACCTTGGAAACCGAATAGCCAGCCGAGGCCACGAGGAACCGCCCGGGCTCGGCGAGGATCTGGATGTCCTTCGGAAACAGCCGGTCGATCTCGGTGTTGATGACCTTGGCGAGTTCCTTGAACGGTCGCACACTGGCGTCGTACGGCGCGGGAAAACCGCCGCCGATGTCGATCAGCTTCATCTTCGTGTAACCGCGGTCCTTCGCCTCCTTGAAGACGCTCGCCGTCAGGTTCAGCGCCTGGACGTAGTTCTCGAAATTCGTCGTCTGGCTGCCGACGTGGAAGCTGATGCCCTCAACCGTGAGGCCGGCCCTGTCCGCCGCGAGGATCATGTCCACGGCCTCGCCCGGCGCCGCGCCGAACTTGGAGGACAACTCGACCATCGCGCCGGTGTTGGGCACCTGCAGCCGAAGCGCGAGGCCCGCGTCGGGCGCGTGCTGCTTGATTTTCCTGATCTCCTCAAAGCTGTCGAAGGTGACGAGCGGCTTGTACCGGTTCAGCTTCTCCAGCGTGTCGGCCGGCTTGGTCGGATTGGCGTAGATGATCTTGTCCCAGATCCACTCCTGGCGCTGCTTCGCCGGCAGGTGCTTGATGTTCTCGTGGACAATCATGAACTCCGGCATCGAGGCGACGTCGAAGCTCGAGCCTTCCTTGTACAGCGTGCGGACGATCGCGGGGTCGGAGTTGGCCTTGACCGCGAAGTAGACCTGCACGCGGGGCAGGTACTTCCGGAACTGGCGGTAGTTCTTCCGCAGCTCGTCGTGATCGATCACGAAGAGCGGCGTGCCATGTTTCCGCGCCAGTTGCTGGAGGAGGGATTGGGAGATCATTGATTCAGGGGGTTGCCCACTAATTGCGCTGATTTGCGCGAATGGAAATCCGGCTGATTCGGTTCGGGATCGGCTATTCGCGCCCGGTCGTGTGATGAGCGGGCCACCTCCTGATCAACCCGCGTCGGAGATCAGGAAGTTCTTGAACTGCCAGGGATCCTTCGGGTCGAGGTCGGGCTTGGCGTAGGCGTCGAACGTCGTGTCGCGGCGCTTCAGCGGCGTCCAGTCATAGGGCTTCGAGATCCATTTGCCGAGGTACGGCTTGGAAACCTTGAGGATGAAGTCATGCGGGAGCTCATCCGGCACGCGGACGCCTTCCATCGGATTCTTGATCATCCACATCAGCGCGGCCGTGACGGAGATCGCCACCTGCATCGTCGTCGCGTTCTGGTGCGGGACGAGACGGCGGGACTCCTCGATGCTGAGGTCGCTGCCGACCCACCAGGAATTGTACGGATGCCCCATGATGAGCGCGCCGAGGACATCGGCGCCGCTGGTGATCTCGTCATTCATGATGCGCTGGTTGACGTTCAGCTTGTAATTGTAGCCGCGCATCTCGTGCAGGGAGGAGATGGCTTCGTCGCAGGGGCAGTACGCGTAGTGCATCGTCGGGCGGTAGACGGCCTTGCCGTTCTTCCAGACCGTGAGCTTGTCGGAGATGGTGAACGCCTCGCCGTGGCGGACGACCATGCCTTGGATGTCCCAGCCCGGGACATAGGAGCGGACCCAGGTGTTGATGCCCATGCGCGCGAGGCAGATCTGGTTCTTCGGGCCGTTCGTGTGCTGGTAGGCGTACTTCGGGAGCGTCTTTTCGTGCGTGCCCCAGCCCATCTCGGCGGTGGTCGTGCCTTCCTCGCGGAATCCCTCGATCGACCACGTGTTCACGAACTCGTCGACCTGCTTCGGCTGGTCCGTGATCTGCGTGTCGCGCTCGGAGCAGTGGATGACCTTCACGCCCAGCGTCTGGGCGAGCACGTTGAACTGGCCGGTGCGGCTGAGCTCGGCGATCTTCGCGGCGGCGGCGCCCTTCACCTTCTTGTCGGCGATCAGCTTCCTGCCGATGTCGATCAGGCCCTGCTTCACAAAATGCGAGATGAGGCCGGGGTTCGCGCCGTGCTCGATGACGGCCGTCGCGCCCTTGGTCTTCCACTTCGCCAGCATCCGGCGGAGGTTCATGTGGCGCCAGTAAAGGGTCTTCTCGGTCGGGTGGGAACCGCTCTTGTAGGGATCCCAGAGCTCGGTGGACGTGTTGATGTACATCACGCCGTGGTCGCGGCACCACTGCAGGATCTCAAGCGCGTCAATGTTCCAGGCGAGGTCGATGAGAATGTCGCCGGCGCCCACGTGCTTCGCGAGCAGCTTGCCCATGTTGTCCTCGGTCACGCGGTCGCGCACAAAGCGGACGCCCTTGGCGGTCCATTTCTTGAGCTTGGCCGCGCGGTTTTCGAAATCCATGACCGTGACATTCTTCGCCGGCACCTTGATGTGGCGGAAGAGAATCGGCAGGGTGCATTCGGCCACGGCGCCGTAACCGACGAAGAGGATTTTGTTTTTGAATTCGATCATGATGGCGGGACTTGGCGTCACACGAAACGGAGGGGGCGACTGCCCCGGAAATTTTTACCGCTGGGTGACACTGGAGCGCAAACTCTGCGCGACGCGCGCGCGCAGTGACAAGAGTTTTTCCACCCCGGCGGCCAGTCGTCACACGTCACGGGCGGTCGGGCCGGTTTATCCACAAAAAGGCCCGCGCTGCCAGGCGCGGGCCGGAGGATTGACGACTGACTGGCGGAGGCGCCGGGATCAGTAGGTGTAGGCGTAGCTGATGCTCAGCACGCCGCGGCCGACCGCGCCCGTGTTGGTCACCTTCGGCGTTCCACCCTGCTTCAGATAGTTGCCCGACCCCTCGGTGTAAGCCCAGCCCACCGTCAACTTGGAATCCTTGTTCACTTGGAACGGGGCGCTGACACCGACGAGCCAGTAATTGCCCCAGTTCTTGACCGAAGGCGTGGTGTCTTCAGCCGCGTCAGTCCACTCGTACGTGCCGACGGTGGCGGCAAAATCGAGTTCCGTTCCGGCATCCTTGAGCGGAACCGCATAAGCGGCGTTCAGTTCCAGCGTCGGGCCCTTGAGCACAAAGTCATAGTAAACCTTCGGGGTCAGCTTAAGCGCGGAAATGGAGTAATTGAAGGCCAGGTTGGGTTCAAACGTGGCTTGGTAGAATCCGTTGCCCTTGACCGCATTGGGGTAGGTATAGAGCGTGTAGCCGGGCACCAGTGAGGAGATATCCTTCTGCACCTCGAAGGTGTAGGATCCGTAAAAATCGAACTCCGGATCGGACTGACCGGGGACCTTGTTGGCCAGAGGGGTATTATTCCACACTCCGACGGCGAGATTGCCGTTGTCGTATTCCAGCGAAGGCTCGAAGGCGAGTCCGCCCAGGCGGACGCCTCGGAACATGTATTGGGAGGCGATGGAAGGCGTGACCGTCCATGACGCACTGGAGGCCGCATCGGCCGCAGGCGCGGCTGCAGGTGCCGGCGCCGGTGCCGGTGCCGGGGTGGCCGCAGTCTGGGCGGAGGCGGTTAGTGCGCCCAACAAGAGGACGGCGGTAAGGATAACTGGGCTGTTTTTCTTATTCATTGGTTTGGGTTGTAGTTCACTCCACGGGGCGGGCCGACATGAAAAATTGCGCCCGCGGGCAGCGCATTTGGACAAGTCTCCTGCCCTAGCTAATTAATGAGCGGGTCAGGATAAGCAGAAACCAAGCCAACAGCGTCGCGGAGCGTTTCTAACCATGCAATTAGGTGGAAACCATGACCCTGATGACACGGTATCCGAGAGCCGATATTTTGCGATCAACCGGAACTGGTAGGCTGCTTGGCAAGCATGCTGCTACCGGATTATGGGCTTAAAACACCCGGTTCCGGCCTAACCGTAGTCGCTGTCATCTAGTATAATAGAAAACACCCATGCACAAAGGCTTAAAGTTCCCTGCGGCCTTATCCCGCTGCCGATCTTGGCGAGCAGTCACCGATCACCGCCCTGGCATGGACCGCGATATCGGTCACCCTCTCCAGCCCTCGGCCAAATTTGCCGGCCGCGGCATCGAATACCACCCGCCGGGTCGGCTTAATCAGGGTCGATAATCGTCCATGAGCGGTTAAACCGCCCATCAATCCCCGTCATGCACCTGACTCCCCGCGAACGCGAAAAGCTCCTGATCGTCACCGCCGCCGATCTGGCCCGCCGCCGCCAGGCCCGCGGCCTGAAGCTCAACTACCCCGAGGCCATCGCCATCATCACCTATGAGATCATCGAGGGCGCTAGGGACGGCAAGTCGGTCGCCGCGCTCATGAGCTACGGCACCACCATCCTCAAAGCCTCCGACGTCATGGAGGGCGTGCCCGAGATGATCCACGACGTGCAGGTCGAGGCGACCTTCCCCGACGGCACCAAGCTCGTCACTGTCCATCATCCGATCAGATGAATTTGGATTTTCGATTCTCGATTTTGGCTTGGAGCGGCCAATGTTCTGCCGTCCGTTCCGTTTGCGGGTGGAGCTCCACGCAATCGAAAAACGAGAATGCAAAACCGGAAATCCCATGATCCCCGGCGAAATCATCGTTGCCGACGGCGCCCCGCCGCTCCCGGCCAATGCCCACCTCGCGACCGTGTCGCTTACGGTCGCCAACACCGGCGACCGCCCGATCCAGGTCGGCTCGCACTATCACTTCTTCGAGACCAATGAGGCCCTTCGTTTCGACCGCGCTGCGGCCCGCGGATTCCGGCTTAACATTCCGGCCGGCACCGCCGTGCGGTTCGAGGCCGGTGAGACCAAGCAGGTCGAGCTCGTGGCGCTCGCCGGCCTCCGCGAGGTCTATGGCCTCAATGCCCTGATCAACGGCCGACTCGATGCGAAGCCGGTGAAAAAACCAAGGCCAGCTAATGGGGGACCCCGGAAAGCAGGAAAGAAACGCTGAGGCCGGCTACGGGTTCCTGATTTCCTGAGTTCCCCATCACATCAGTCCTTATCCCATGCCGCTCAAGCTCTCCCGACGCCAGTACGCCGAGATGTTCGGACCCACCACGGGCGACCGCGTGCGGCTCGCCGATACTGAACTGTTCGTCCAGGTCGAGCGCGACCTGATCGCCGAGGGCGGCGGGTACGGCAACGAGATCAAGTTTGGCGGCGGCAAGGTCATCCGCGACGGCATGGGCCAGTCGCCCACGGCGCGCGACGCCGAGGCGCTCGACCTCGTCATCACCAACGCCCTCATCCTCGATCCGCTCCTCGGCGTCATCAAGGCCGACCTCGGCATCAAGCACGGACTGATCGTGGGCATCGGCCATGCCGGCAACCCGGGCATCCAAAGCGGCCTTGGCTCGGTCTATCCCGACCCGCGGACGAAGAAGAAAAACCCGATGATCGTCGGCGCCGCCACCGAAGTCCTCGCCGGTGAGGGCTGCATCATCACCGCGGGCGGCATCGACACCCACATTCACTTCATCTGCCCCCAGCAGATTGACGAGGCCATCTCCGCCGGCATCACCACCATGCTCGGCGGTGGCACCGGCCCGGCCACCGGAACCTTCGCCACCACCTGCACACCGGGCGCCTGGAATCTGCACCGCATGCTCGAGGCCGCCGAGGCCTACCCGATGAACCTGGGTTTCCTCGGCAAGGGCAATTGCGGCACCGCCGCGCCGTTGCGTGAACAGGTCCTGGCTGGCGCCATCGGCCTGAAGCTGCACGAGGACTGGGGCACCACGCCGGCCGCCATCGACGTCTGTCTCGGCGTGGCGGACGAACTCGACGTGCAGGTGGCCATTCATACCGACACCCTGAACGAGTCGGGCTTCGTCGAGGCCACCATTGCGGCCTTCAAGGGCCGCACCATCCACACGTTCCACTCCGAGGGCGCGGGCGGCGGCCACGCGCCCGACATCATCCGGGTCTGCGGCGAGGCCAACGTGCTGCCCTCGTCCACCAATCCAACACGCCCCTTCACGGTCAACACGATCGACGAGCATCTCGACATGCTCATGGTCTGCCATCACCTCGACTCCAAGATCCCCGAGGATGTCGCCTTCGCCGAATCGCGAATCCGGCCCGAGACCATCGCGGCGGAGGACTGCCTGCACGATCTCGGCGCCATTTCCATGATGTCGTCCGACTCCCAGGCAATGGGCCGCATCGGCGAGGTGATCATCCGCACCTGGCAGACTGCGCACAAGATGAAGGTCCAGTTCGGCGCGCTCGCCGGCGGCTCACATCCGGCCGCCGACAATTTCCGCGCCCTCCGCTACCTCGCGAAATACACGATCAACCCGGCGGTTGCCCATGGGATTTCCCACATCGTCGGCTCGCTGGAGGTAGGCAAGCTCGCTGACCTCGTCCTGTTCAAACCCGCGCTCTTCGGCGTGAAACCCGAGGTCGTGCTCAAGGGCGGATTCATCGCGTGGGCCAACATGGGAGACCCGAATGCATCCATCCCCACGCCCCAGCCGACCTTCTACCGCCCGCAATTCGGTGCCGCCGGCCGGGCCGTGACCTCGACCAGCCTGACGTTTGTCAGCGAGGCCTCGCTGCACAACAAGTCCGGCCCGAAATCCCTCGGACTGCGGCGACGCCTCGCGGCGGTGAAGGACTGCCGTGGCATCGGCAAGCAGGACATGGTGCTCAACGACGCACTCCCCAGGATCGAGGTCGATCCCGAGACCTACACCGTCAAGGCCGACGGGCGCGTCCTGACCTGCGAACCCGCCAAGGTGCTGCCGATGGCGCAGCGCTACTTCTTGTTTTGAAACCGGGCGACTGCTTGAGTCCGGCCATGCAGCTTGTGTCAGGTCCCGTCGGATCGGTGGATGCCTCGCTTCCCGAGGTGGCCCTGCGCGTGGCCCGGCAGACGCTGGCGAAGCGCCTCTGGCGCGGTCGCGCCGAAGACCAGGCCGAGTTTGGCTTCGAACTGGCCGTGCCGTTGAAAGACGGCGAGGCTTTCTGGCAGACAGCCGCCGCCCGCTACGTCGTCCGCCAATACCCGGAACCCGTCGTGGAAATCCCCCTCGAGGTGGCGCCTTCCGCTGCCGCCGGCATCGGTTGGGCAATTGGCAACCTGCACCTGGAACTCGCCGCCGAATCCTCCCGTTTGCTCGCACCCGACGAGCCTGCCGTCCGCCAGCTGTTGGACCGGCTGAAGGTCCCGTTCCGCGCCACCACAGCCGTTTTCCGTCCCGGACGCTTTGCCCGGGGTCCCAAACCTGCCCATGAACTCGGTCCCAGCCATCAGCACTGACGCCGCGTGGCTCTGCGGCCTGCTGCAGGCCGGCGATTCCTTTTATCCAACGGGCAGTTATGCGCACTCATTCGGACTGGAAGGTCTGGTCCAAGCCGGGGTCGTGCACGACCGCGCCACCCTGCGGCAATTCCTGCTGTTGTCCGTGCTGCCGGCGCTGCGCCAGGCCGAGCTGCCGCTCGCCATCCACGCCTGGCAGGCTTTGGCCGCTCCCGATTGGATTCGCATTGGCGAACTCTCTCAGCTGTCCGCTGCACTCAAAACCGCCCATGAAGCGCGGACTGCGACCGACAGCATCGGGCGCCAGCGGGCCGAGCTGCTCGCCACCTTGCGGGCCGATCCGCTGGCCCAGGAATACCTGGGCCGCGCCATGGCGGAAGGATGGCCCTGCTCGACCGCGATTTCCGCAGCACTCGAGGGCCGGGCTCTCGGTGCGCCGCTGGCCGCGGTGCTCGCCGGGATTTATTACACCACCATCTCATCCCAGCTTTCCGCCGCAATGAAACTCCTCCGCCTTGGGCAGAACGCGAGCCAGTCGCTGCTGACCGAGTTGCTGGCCCAGGCACCGGCCCTCATCGCCGCGGCCGGGCAGGTGACATTCGAGGATCTCGGCTGGTTCAACCCCTGGCTCGACATCGCCGCCGCGCGGCACGAGTCCGCCAACGCGCGGATGTTCATTTCCTGATCATGCCCTCACGCCCCCCCCGCATCGGCATCGGCGGCCCGGTTGGTTCCGGGAAGACCATGCTCTGCCTCAAGCTCTGCCAGCGCTTGCGCGAACACACCTCAATGGCCGTCGTCACCAACGACATTTACTGCTCCGAGGATGCCACCTTCCTGATCCAGCAGAGCGCGTTGCCCGCGGAGCGCATCGCCGGCGTCGAGACGGGGGGTTGCCCGCACACGGCCATCCGCGATGACACCACCATGAACGAGCAGGCTTGCCAGGCGCTTGAGCGGAAGTTTCCCGACCTGCAGCTCCTGCTCGTGGAGAGCGGCGGCGACAATCTCACGGCGACATTTTCCCCCGAATTAGTGGACGCCTTCATCTACGTCATCGACGTCGCCGAGGGCGACAAGATGCCGAGAAAGGGCGGTCCTGCGATCCGGTTCAGCGATCTGCTCATCATCAACAAGATCGATCTCGCCCCGCTCGTCGGCGCCGATCTCGGTGTGATGGAGCGCGACTCGAAGCTCCAGCGCGGCGCCCGGCCGTTTCTGTTCTGCGACCTGAAGCGCGAGCATAACCTCGATGCCGTCATCGCCTGGATCGAGCATGAGGTGCTGTTCGCCCGGAAGGCGCAGCGGTAGGGCGAATCCTCCGGCTGAGCCGCGGCTCTTCGGAACGACCCGCCCAACCCATCCCACCCATGGCTGAATTTTCGGGACATCTCTCGCTGCTAGGCGCCACGCGCGCCGACGGCCGCACCATCCTGGGCGGACAGTCGTTTCGTGCGCCATATCATCTGAGCAAGCCGTACTGGGACGCCGACGCGCAGGTGCTGCTCGTGCAGATCGTGAATCCCACCGCGGGCATCCTCTCGGGGGACCGGCTTGAGTCGGACATAAGCGTGGGGGCAAACGCCGCGCTTCTGGTCACCACGCCGAGCGCTAGCCGCGTTTTCAAGATGAAGACCGGCACGGCCGAGTGCCGCCAACATTTCACGGTCGCGAAGGGCGGCTGGCTGGAAGTGTTGCCCGAACCACTCGTGCCGCATCGCGGCTGTCACTACCGTCAGGCCACACGGATCGACGTCGAGCCGGGCGGAGAACTGCTTTATGCCGACTTGCTTCTGCCCGGCCGCGTCGCGCATGGCGAGGCCTGGGGTTGGGGGCAGCTTTGCCTGGAAACCGAAGTGCGGCGCGGCGGGGAGCTCATCCTGCGCGAGCGCTTCGCGCAGACCGGCGCAGAATTGCACGCGCTGGCCGAGTTGGCGGGTTCGGGTCCGGAAGCATGCTTCGGCAACGCCGTGCTCCTCGCGCCGGAGGCCGCCGGTGACGCGACGTGGCGGGCGGCGTTAACGGCGTTGCACGGCAACGGACTGTGGGTGGGAGTGAGCCCGCTGCGCCGCGGTGGCTGGAGCATCAAGTTTGTCACCCAGCATAGCCTGCAACTGCGCAGCACGCTGCGCGCGATCCGCCAGATCCTCAGCGGCAGGTTTCCCCGGCTGGCCTGCGATCCGCGGAAACTGTGATGTGGTTAGGGCGCGTTAAGCGTAACCCGCCCCGCCGCTCAGAGCGCGAACAACACCACACCGGAAGCGGCGATGGCCCATCCGGCAAGCTTCGTTGTCTTGGTTGAAAAACAGGCGGCGCCCATTCCCAGGCCCACACCGACAGCGTGCAACAACGCGGTCGCGACCACAAAGCCGGCACCATAGCTGAGCCCACCGGCCGTGGCGGGCATTTCCGCGCCGTGAGCGATACCGTGGAACACCGCGAAAATCCCGACGAGCGTCATGCCTGCGGCCACCGGGAGCCGCACCGCGGTCGCAATCAGCAGGCCCAGCACGAGGACCGAGGCCGCGATGCCCTGCTCGACGCCGGGAAGCATCAGGCCCGCATGACCCACAGCCGCGCCCAGCGCCATCACACCCACAAAGGCCGAGGGGACCAGCCAACGGGCGCGCCCGCCGAGTTGGGCCGCCCACAGGCCGACCGCGATCATTGCGAGCAGATGATCCCAGCCCGAGAGCGGATGCGCGAAGCCGCCGCTGAAATCCCAGACAAGTCCATCGCCTTCGTGCCCGGGATGGGCCTGCGCCAGCGGTGCTGTGACCAACAGCCAGGACAGAGTACGGAGCAGTCGTGAGCGGGTTCTCATGACAATAAGTGAAGCAGATCACGTTCCACTTCGCCATCCTGCAGTCACGGTCCAGCATCGCCCCACCCAGGCACAAAAAAGCCGCCGGCGCACAGGGCGAAAGCGGCTGGGAGAGGAAGGTCGGAGCGGTTTAGCGCTTCGAGAACTGGAAGCGCTTGCGGGCGCCCGGCTGGCCGGGCTTCTTGCGCTCTTTTTCGCGGGGATCGCGGGTGATGTGACCGGCCTTCTTCAAGGCGGCACGCAGTTCGGGATTCAGCTTCTGTAGGGCGCGGGCGATACCATGCGCAACCGCCCCGGCCTGGCCGGCGACGCCGCCACCGGCGACATTCGCAGTCACGTCGATCTTCTCGCGCAGCTCAACGGTGAGCAGCGGGGCGTAAGCCTGCTTGGAGAAGTTCTCGTGGGAAAAATAGCTGTCAAAGTCACGGCCGTTGCAGACCAGCTTGCCGGAACCCTCGGTCAGGCGGATGCGGGCGGTGGAGGTCTTGCGGCGGCCGGTGCCGAGGAAAATGGTGGTGGCGGTGCTCATGGACGGAAATTAGACGGTCGTTTTGACGGGATTCTGCGCCTCGTGCGTGTGCTTCGGCCCGGCAAAAACGTGGAGCTTCGTCAGCATCTTGGCGGCGATCCGGTTCTTCGGCAGCATGCCCTTAACGGCATGCTCGATGATGAACTCGGGATGGCGCTCGCGCATCAGGGACAGCTTGCGGTAGCTCTCGCCGCCGACAAAGCCGGAGAAAAACATGTACTCGTTCTTCTCTTCCTTCTTGCCGGTGAGGACGACCTTCTCGGCGTTGATGATCACGACGTGGTCGCCGGTATCGATCGTCGGGGTGTAGGTCGCCTTGTGACGGCCGCGGATCAGGTTGGCGGATTTCACCGCGAGACGGCCGAGCACGGTGCCCTCGGCATCAATAAGATGCCACTTGGACTGCACCGTCTCCTTTTTGGCGAGGAAGGTTTTCATGGGAAAAGAGGCCAAGAGCTAGGGTTTCGCGGAAGAGTGTCAACCCTCGTTTTCTGCGGGCGGAAACCACCCCACGCCGGCCAATCCCAGCCTTGTTTCGGACCACGGATATGCGAGCGTAGGAGCAACTTGTCATGAACCATCGCTCCACCCTCCTGGCCGCCGGGTTATTTGGCTTCAGCGGCATCGCCTTCGGGGCGTTTGGCGCCCATGCCCTCCGGGACTGGCTGGCGGAACGGGGGATGACCGTCGCCTGGGAGACGGCCGCCCGTTATCAACTTCTCCATGCCATCGCCCTCTTCGGGGCCGCCATCTGGTCCCGGCAGACCCAAGGGGCCGCCCAACGCCGCGTCAACTGGGCGGCCGCCTGCTGGTCGGCGGGAATCGTGCTTTTCTGCGGGTCCCTGTACGGGCTGGCCGCCGGCGGCCCCCGCTGGCTGGGCCCCGTGACCCCGCTTGGCGGACTTGCCTTCATGGCCGGCTGGGTCTGCCTGGGCACCGCCGCCTACGCCAAAGAAACGTGAACCCCATGCACCTGCCCGCCGATCTGCGCGGCCTGCTGGAGGCGGCGCGCCGCGTGGGCCGGCCACGGATCGTGGGCGGCGGCGTGCGGGACTGGCTGCTGGGGCTCGAGCCCAAGGACTTTGACGTCGAGGTGGCAGGGGTTGACTTCGAAACCCTCCACCGCGCGCTCGCTCCGTTTGGTGCCACCGACGTCGTGGGCCGCAGCTTCGGCGTCATCAAGGTGCGCAGCGCCACGGGCGCGGAATATGATTTCAGCCTGCCGCGGCGCGAATCCAAGACCGGGGCCGGCCACCGCGGGTTCGCCGTGTCGCCGGAAGCCACGCTCAGCGACGCGGAGGCTGCGGCACGGCGCGATTTCACGGTCAATGCCATCGCCTATGATCCGTTCGGCGCTGCGCTCATCGATCCCCACGGCGGCCGGGCGGACCTGCAGGCCCGGGTGCTGCGGCATACCAGCGGCGCCTTTGCGGAGGATCCGCTCCGGGTGCTGCGGGCCTTCCAGCTTGCCGCCCGGTTCGATTTTTCCCTCGCACCCGAAACCGCCGCCCTTTGCCGTAGCATCGCGGACACCTTTGCCGAACTGCCCGTCGAGCGGGTCTGGGGCGAATGGGAGAAATGGGCGGTAAAATCAATCCGGCCTTCCCGCGGCCTCGCCGTGCTGGAGGAAACCGGCTGGCTGCGCCATTTCCCCGAAATCGCCGCCCTGCGCGGGACGCCCCAGGAGCCCGAGTGGCATCCGGAAGGAGACGTGTTCACCCACACCCAGATTTGCCTCGACGCCCTCGTGGGGCTGGAGGAATGGCAGGCCAGCGACAGCGCGCGCCGGCGGATGCTCACCCTGGCGGTACTGGCGCATGACTTTGGCAAGCCCTCGACGACCGAGCAGGCCGAGCGGCGCGGCCAGTTGCGCTGGATCAGCCCCGGCCACGAGTCGGCGGGCGGGCCGATCACCGAGGGCTTTCTCCGCCGGATCGGCGCTCCGCTCGAACTCGATGCGCCCGTCCGCGCACTTGTGGTCGATCACCTCGCCCACCACCACGGGCAGACGGAATTCACCGATTCGAGTGTGCGCCGGCTCGCCCGCCGGCTTGCGCCGGCCACGATTGATGACCTCGCCCTCGTCATGCTGGCCGATCACGGCGGCCGCCCTCCCCTGCGCTCGCCCGAAACCCTCGCCCGGATCGGGCAGTTGCGGACCAAGGCCCATACCCTGGCGCTCGAAAGCTCGGCCCCGCGACCGCTCGTGCTCGGCCGGCACCTCGTGGCGCTGGGCCGCGCGCCGGGGCCGGACTTCAAGGCCATCCTCGATGCGGCCTTTGAAGCCCAGCTCGACGGAGCCTTCACCGACGAAACCGGCGGCGTGGTCTGGTTAAGAAACCATCTCGGTCAGCACTAGCCCGGCGGCACCGACGGCGAGCGGGCCGTCGGACAGGATCTTGGCACGCAGACCGCCATTGCCGCGCAGCCACTCCTCGGCGCCGGGCCCGACAGCCTGGTTCATCCAGTAGCAGGGCTTGGACTCCCCCGAACCCTCAAACTCCACGCCGCCGAGCGAAAACCGCCGGCCGATGAGTGCAGTGAGGTCCAGTCCGGCAACGACGGCATTCCGGCGGAATGCGCCGGGCGAGAGGGCGGGAATCGCGAATTGCCGCCGGGCCGCGTCAAAAATCTCCCAGGCGAAAAACGTGATCTGCCCCTTGTAGTCTTCCTTGTAGTCGAAGAACCGGTCGCCCTCGATGCCCCGGCCGGCCCGGCACATGATTTCCTTAACCTCGACGGTGGCATGCTCTCCCGCCGACTGGCCGTGCCGGCCGAAAAAATTATGCCCCGGTGAAACAAAGAGGTGATGAATCCGGACATTCACGCGCCTGACAGTACGCCGGGCTTTACGCCTGACTCAAGACCCGGATAAATCCCCGCATGTCCGCCGCCTATTCCCCGATCCGCGCCTTCCAATGGGACCTCGCCCGCCAAGTGGAACGGCTGGACTGGCTCCTCGCCCAGTTGCCGCGTTATGCCGGCTGGGGTTACCAGGAGTTGCACCTGCATCTCGAGGACGCGGTGCACTACCCAAGCCTGCCCGGCGTCGCCCGGCGCGACGCCTACAGTTACGCCCAGTTCACGCGGCTGGTCAACGAGGCGACCCGCGTGGGCATCAAGGTCGTGCCCATCGTCAACCTGCTCGGACACACCCAATATCTCATCAAGGTCCCCGAACTCCGCGATCTGAACGAACTGCGCGCGGCCGATGGTTCGCCCATCCCCGGTGGCCAGATCTGCCCGCTGCATCCCCGCACGCTCGAGATCGCCGAGAAACTCTTGCGCGACATGGCGCCATTCTGCACCGCCGGCAAGGTGCATGTCGGCCTCGATGAGTCCTTCCAGCTGGGCCAGCATCCCTTGAGCAAGGCGGAGATCGCGCGCATCGGGCTGGCCGCGCACTTCGCGGGACACGTCAACCGGCTGCATGCGCTCACGCGTTCCATGGGGCTTCGCATGGGCATGTGGGCCGACATGCTGTACTTTCTGCCCGACGCAGTTCCGCTGCTGCCGACGGATCTCATCGCGTACGAGTGGTATTATTACGGGTTCCCGCGCCGGCCGCGCGTGGAACTCTTCAATTTCGCCGAGAGCGATCTGGGCGAGCGCCTGCGGGCGCGCGGCATGACGGTGTGGGGCTGCCCCATGAACGGCTCGGCCCGGTACGAACCGATGCCGCATTTTACCGATCGAATGGAAAACATCCTGTCGTGGTGGCGGCATGGCGAAAAACTCGGCACCGAAGGCCTGCTGATCTCCTCGTGGGAGCCGTTTCGTCTGGCCATGGAGTTGACAACCGTCGTCGACGCCGCCGCCGCCTCGCTGTGGCTGGATCCGGGCGTGACGGATCCGAAGGAAATGATGACGCGTGGATTTGCCCGGGTGTTTGGCCGAAGCTCCGCCAAGAGGGCGGCGCGGGTGGCGCTGGCCAGCGACCGCTATCCTTTCGGCGGCTACCCGCGTTGGCAGATCAACGAGCGCTGGGACACGGTGTCGCGGCGCGAGCCGCTCGCCCCTTTTCTGGCCGAAGAGCGGTTTTGCCGGCAGGCCGCGGGAAAACCGCCCCAAGGCTACGCCGCCCTACCCGCGCCGTTGCGCACGAGTTTGGCGTTCCGCCATTACCTCGCCGTGCGCGACGTATTCGTACGCCGGGCCGCCCGGGGACTCGCAAGCGCGGCTGAGGCCAAACTTTTCGCCAAGGCGCTGGTCGCAGGGCGCCGCGCCGCCCGGGCCATGTGGCGTTTCACCCGCGACCGCCGGAAAGGCGGAGCCAACGAGCTGATCCTGGCGAACGACGCCAAGCGATTCCGGGCCTGGCAACAAGGCAAGCCGGTGTTCGGGAGCGGCTGGCAGCTGTGTTACAAGGTGAAGGACTTCGCCCCGGCGCTCCATCTCGTCGCGGTGGAGCAACGGCAATCCGACGGAACTTGGCTGAGCCAACAAGAATGCCTGACCATCGAATTCCAGACCCGCGCAGCTCAACCTCGTGGCCATATCGTGCGCGAGCATGCCGCCCCGGTCCCTTGGGATGATCGAGACCCCAAGCCCCGTCTGCGCATCGTGGTTCGTGGCATCGGCCAGGTCATGATCAGCGATATCGCACTGACCGACGGGTCGACCGTCCTACGCGCCCGGGGGTGGGGATCAGGCCGCTGGCGACGCTTGGGTGAAGCCGCGCCGCACGCTGGATTGCCTCCGCTGGTCTGGGACGTAAATCGCGGCACCCTTGAGCTCCATTTTTAAGCAGGCTGCAGCAGATAGCGGCCGCTCGGCGCCGACCCGGCCCATTCCGATTCAAGACGTTGCGCGGCTTGAATGAGCTGCGATTCATCCGCAATCCATCCGCCATTCGTTCGTCATTCGTTCGTCAGGAGCACAAAAAAAGCGCCCTCCCGGTGAAGGGAGGGCGCCGAGGTCAGCGGGTGGTTAAACCCGATGCTTAGAATTTATACTTCAGGTCGACATACCAGACCCGACCGAAGGGGCTGTAGGCGCTCCCGTCGAACGGGGGATTGCCGAACACATTCGGATCCAGCGGGGGATTCTGGCCGGTCAGGTTATTGCAGCCGAGGTTGACACTCAAACCCGCAAGGGCCGGGTTCAAAACCTCGCCGAGGTCAAACCGGGTCTGCAGATCGAGCACATTATACGCCGACTCAATTCCGCCTTCCATGTCAGGAACCTTCGGAATGTGCGTGTAGCCAAGCGTGGCGCCAAAACCCTTATAGGTCCAGTCCACGGTCGAATACGAACGCCAGTGCGGCAGGGTGCCGTCATCAGCATATCCGGCATAATCGGTGCCCGGGTCAGTCGGACCGGTCTTGATGAAGAAGGTCCGGAGGTTGGCCCAGCTGCTCTCAACCGTAAACCGGCCGTACTTTTCCCACGGCAGGCGATATTTGACGTGCAGGTCGAAACCATCCTGGTTGATGCCACCGATATTGACCAAGCTTTCCAGCACGTAGATGTTGGTCAGGTTGGTAGAAACCTGGCCGGGGGCCGTGACTTGCTTGCCGCCGAGATTGGCGAAGTTGTTCACGGTGACATACGGCGCAAACGGCGAGGCCGGTCCATATTGCTCAACCGACTGCATCATCGTGAGAGCGCTGGCCGGAGATGAAATCACGTCCGTTTGCTTGATGTTGTAGTAGTCGATCGTGAACTCCAAGCCCTTGACGTATTTCGGCGAATAGATCGCGCCGATCGTGTAGCTCTTCGCGTGTTGCGGGGTCAGGGAGGAATTGGATCCACCTGCCTGCATGGCCTGAAGGTTGGGGAACTTGGTGCCCGTCGCCACGCCCGCGGAATTGTAGGCGTTCAGGCCACCGGGGCTCGACGTGAAGCCCGAGCTCGACGGACCGTACAGATCGTAGAGTGTCGGGGCCTCGAAGGACTTGCCGACCGTCGCCCGGAAGGCGAAATCGTCGTTCATCGGCAAATAACGGATGCTGTACTTCGGCACCGTGACCGTGTTGCCACCACTGTAGATTTCATGACGCAGAGCGCCGTCCAAGGTGATCAAATAGGCTCCCGGGATCGCATTCTGGGGGCTTGTGATCGGCACCTTGATTTCAGCGAATTGGCTCTCGATCGTGTCACCCTGCGCAAACGGGTTGATCGACGTGCCGTTGTTCCACAGCGACGTTCCGGTGGCAGCTTGGACCAAGCTGTTGTAATCCGCCGTCGCGCTGAGGGTTTCCTTACGGAACTCAACCCCCGCCGCGTACGAGATCTCGCCGCTCCAGATGTCCAGGATCTTGCCGTTGGCGATGAGATCGTAGGAAATCAGTTTGCTTTCGTAGATACCCACGGCGGTGCCGTAGATGTTGGCTGCGGCCAGCGTTGTCGGATTCTGGGTGATCGCAAACAGGTTGATGTTGCCGCTCGCGATACCGGCCAGCAGGGCGGAATTCAGGATCTGGTTGTAATTCAGGTTGGTCTGCCGGGCATCGTTGTAATTGATGTAGGCATCGAAGTTGAAGTACTCGTTGACCTTGCCGACCACATCGAACGTCCCGCGGTAGAAATCATTCTGCGTGGTGTAGATACGATTCGGACCAGACAGGAAACGATTGCGGATGGTCAGGCCGGATGTGTCCGTGATCGGAATCCCCGGGTCGCCCTGCAGACTCGCGATGCTCGCCGAGACTGGCTGCGGGTTGAGGACCGAGGCTGTGGCCGTGCTGGCATAAATGAAGTCAGCCTTAACGGTGAGTTTCGAACTCACATCATGGGAGACGGAGGCATCAACAATTTTCTTGTCGAGACCGCTCTGGAAGGTCGGCCTGATGCCGAGATTGAATCCGGCGGTGATGTTGTTGTTCTGAACATAGGTTCCATTGGCGACAAGGGTCGGGAACGGAACAGCCGGACCAGCCGGCGGGGTGTTCAGGCCCGACTTCAGATTATAGTACACGCCGCCCGAGGTGTTGATCACGCCCGGGTAGCTCGCCGTACCATAATAAGGATTGGTGTAGGTGAAATCCGCCTCATACAGCGGATCCGTCTTGGACCACTCGGCGGCAACCATGACCTGCGTATCCTTATTGGACGCACCCGCGATCGCAGCGACGTTTCGCTCACGGACGTAACCAGGATTGGCGGTCTTCTTGGTTACAGAGAAGTGCGTATCGAGTTCCGCACCGGTGTAATCCTTCTTCATGATGATGTTGATCACACCCGAGACGGCATCGGTGCCGTAGATCGCGGACGCGCCATCGGTCAGGACTTCAATGCGATCGACCGCCGAGATCGGGATGAGGTTCAGGTCGACGAAGGTATCGCCACCCGAGGCAGCCACAGGGGACGAGGCCACCCGCTTGCCGTTGATGAGGACCAGCGTGTCCGTGTTGCGGAGGGCCGCTTGGGAACCACCGTTGTTGGAGTTGTAAGCCGTATTGGCATTATCCACACCGATGTTGCTCGCGCCCTGAATCTGGGGAACCGTCTTTTTAAGGAGATCCAGCACACTCGAGGTGATGCCGGTGGCGGTAATGTCGGCCGTGGTGATGACCTGGACGGGCATGGCCTTCGTCTCATCCGCCGCAGCCGGGATGTAGGAACCCGTCACCTCGAATTTTTCGAGAACGACAGCCGAATCGGAATCTTTGGCCGGAGCAGCAGCGGTCGTCTGGGCATAGCCCGAAACCGCGAGTAGACCTGAAGCCGTCAACAGTGACAGCGCAGTCATGAACTTCCGCGAACGGAGGTTGTTCATAGTCATAGTTTTATCAGTTTGTGTTGTGGTGTTTGAGAAGTTAACCGGCTTGGGACCATGTTGAACTTGGAAAAATGCTGGAATGAAAAATCGGGGAATGCAATAAATTCGTTAAGTCGCATTATTTGGCGGTTAGATGGCATGAATTCCACGCCGAAGGGGTACGGTTGAAACCTGGCCCGGACCCGTGACCTGATGACCGCCCTGATTGGCAAAATTGCCAACCGTAACATACGGAGCGAACGGCGAAGCCGTGCCGTATTGCTCTACCGACTGCAACATTGTCAGATCAGAGGCCGGAGTGGAGATCACGTTGCTCTGCTTGATGTTGAAGTAGTCGATCGTGAACTCGAGCCCCTTCACGTACCGCGGCGAATAGATCCCGCCGATCGTGTAGTTCTTCGCCGTTTGCGGAGTTAACGAGGAATTGGAACCGCTCGCCTCAAAGGTTTGCAGGTTGGGGAATTTCGCCCCCGTGGCTACACCCGCAGCGTTGTAGGCATTCAAGCCTCCGGGGCTGTTGCTGAAGCCCGAGCTGGAAGGTCCGTAAAGGTCGTACAGCGTCGGAGTCTGGAAGGACTTCCCGGTCGTGGCACGAAATCCGAAGTCCTCGTTCACCGGCAGGTACCGGATGCTGTACTTCGGCACGGTGACCGTGTTGCCACCGCTGTAGATTCCCGCGAACGACCTTCCCGCCAACAATCCGGATGCGGCCCTTGGGATTAGTGAAGTAACGCTGTTCAGCGATGCTGTGCGGTGCAGTATCCCAACCGGCCACCTGAAGCAGCGGAACGACATATTTTCGACAGGTGTCAGCTTCGTTCATTTGGTTAAGCGGCGCGGGGGTCGCGGCAGGATTGGATGGCACCTTGGGATGCAGCGAGCGTTTCCGTGCGGTGGAACGAACCCACGCGAAGCGAGCGGGGCTTCGCTCAGAAGAATACCGCGGCCGGCTGAGAAATCGACGGCCTTGAAATCCTGCACGATCCAACCGCACGCGAGGAGTTGGGCGTCGATCTGCTGGCGGGCGGCGGCTTCGGGGGTCATGGCTGGCTGGAGGGTGAACAAACTCCTCGGTAGAAGCGGTGAAGATTGTTCCCGAGCATCGCGGCGCAAAATGCGGCAAGAGGCAAGTGTTGCCGATTGCCAGAATCTCGGTGGTTCGGCGAAGTCGGCATACGACGGAGAGCGGACGACGGGGCCAGCCGACTACGCCTCACTAGGCGCGAAGACGATTGCATCCGGCCAGAATCATATGTCCCGCTGGCTCGAAGTAATCCTTGAACATTACCTTGGCGCCTTGGGTGACCGACCGCGTTGATTCTTGCCTCAACTGCGCGCAACCGCTCCCACAAATCTTCGAATGTGGGCGGCCGGACCATGAAAAAATCCTCCATCTTCCCGTAGTCCGTCTCCACCTCTGCCCGTCGGGCGCCCGGCGGCACCAACCGGAAGCTGCCTCCCGGCATCGCGCCCATATTCGCCTCTGGCGGCGTTGGACGTTGCGGCCACCTCGCGCAAGCGCCCCGTGATCTTTGCCCGAGACCTGTTCAATTGGCAGTCAACTTCCGACCGGCGGTAAAGAAAACGCTTGCGCCATTCGTTCGATTTCCGCGCGCGGCAGCCGATGGGTCGTAGCGACAGTCCGCCACTGACTGACGGCTTCTCTCGCGCGCTGAAGAATCTTGACCACCTGCGCATGTGTGAGGCCGTAGAACTCGGCGGTGGATATGGCCAGCGTCACATCGGGCGTGGGATCACTGGAGTCGATGGCCAATTGGTGGTGGGTTCGTTCGACGTTCGGATTGAGATCGTAGGCAGGCGCGAGGCGCCAGCCGTCTGCGGATAAAATGAAGCCATGGTTGCGCAGATGATCGTCCCGGTTGGAGACGAGGATGTTGAAAACGATGCGCGTCCACAGCTCGCGCAGATCCGCTTGCTTGTGCTTCGGGCTGCCGCGAGTGCTGAGAAATTCTGCGAGTTCCAGATAACTGGCGTTCTCGCCATCCTGTCGGTTCAGCAGCGTCATCGCCGACACGAAGAAGCGCCGCCGGCCGTTCGCGAGCCGGTCAAACCGGCGGCTGGCAAAGGTCCGGTGACGGCTGCCCAGACTCAAGAGCTGCGTGTCCGGGACGTTCAGGCCGGCGGCTTTGGCGAGCTGATGCACCACCATTTCCCAAGCACCGATGTCGCGACGATCCTCGCGACTCGGAAACTTGGCGATCCACAAGGCTCCCGCCGGATCGGTAAAATTGGCCTTGGGCCGGGCGCCGCCGAGTGAACTGCCGGGGGCCAGCAGGGCGGTCAGCCATTGGCGAAACTCCGGTTGCTCGTCGGCATCCGGCGCTTCGAGCGCCAGCGACGCGGCTTCGAGTTCGCGCAGCGAGGCGATGGGCGGCGCAGCCAGATGGCGATCGTTGTCCAAAAACGGCGAGTCAGCGTCCCGCCGGAAACGCAGAGCACCCATCCGGCAGCTGTCATGCACGCCGAGGAGATAGTCCCATTCGGTGAGCGTCCGGGGTGGTCGTTTTTCCTCGCGCGCCTTGAGGGTTTCGCGACGGTCGAGCAGCAAGCGGCCCCAGCGGTCGGGCGCGGAGTCCGTGAAAATCCGAAACACGCCGGCCGGCTCGCTGGGATAGCTTTCGGCATCGTGCAGTTGCAGGTCCGGATCGATTTCGAAGGTGTTCGGCCGGCGCAACCATTCGGGGTCGTAGGCGAAGGAAAAAACCGAATGACCGTGACCCGCCGCGTGGAAAAGTGTGCCCACCCGGCAGAGC